>Ga0255173_1000006_pt1 | contig 284443 bp, 260 predicted proteins | sample Atl_Atl_RepA_8d_FD_183175 | JGI IMG/M metagenome (GOLD analysis project Ga0255173, IMG submission 183175) | Freshwater microbial communities from Altamaha River, Georgia, United States - Atl_Atl_RepA_8d | ecosystem: Environmental > Aquatic > Freshwater > River | place: USA: Georgia | collected...
GAACGCAAGGGACATTCCGATAGAACGATCACTGCACGCGCTGGATTTGACGCGGGGTGGAGCAGCCCGGTAGCTCGTCAGGCTCATAACCTGAAGGTCGTAGGTTCAAATCCTGCCCCCGCAACCATTTGGCCGAACGCGTCTCGGTCGCCGACAAAGCCGCTCCAGTTGGGGCGGCTTTTGCGCGTTCGGGGCTGTGTGTCGGTCCTGCCATTGCGGCGGTGTCGCCGATCAACTCGATCTCCGTCTCGCCTGATGTCGTCACTGCCACCTGCTCGATGAGGGATCGTGCGAGCTCGACTGCCTCCGACCGGAGGCGTGGATCGGCAAGCAGCGCCTGGAGGTCCGCGACGCGCCTGCGATAGAGTTCTCCGGACTGCGATGCATCCGGACCAAAGAGGCGGCTCCGTCAAACGATCAAGAAGTCATCCGACGACAGGGAGAGGCCTGTCGAGACCGTGGCGAAAATCGTGGCCGCCTGTGCGCCGGTGCCGTCGGCGTCGTACATCAGGTCGCCGGTCACAGCGTCGTAGATGATGCGGTCGCTGGCATCGTGCGCGGCGCTGCCGGTGTGGAAGGCAGCGGAAGCCAGCGGTCCGACCGGGCCGGCCTGGCTGAACACCGACCAGGCGAGCGCGATGCGGTCGGCGCCGGCGGTCATGTCGGCGATGGCGGTGAGGTGGCCCGCAACCAGCGGCGTGTCGAACAGGAACGTGTCGCTGCCGGCGCCGCCCTTCAAGACGTTGTCGCCGGCACCGCCGTTCAGCACGTCGTCGCCGTCGTCGCCGGCAAGGATGTCCTTGCCAAGGCCGCCGTTTAGCGTGTCGTTGCCGTCGCCGCCGAACAACCTGTCGGTTCGGGCGCCGCCAGACAGGACGTCATCGCCGCCCAGTCCGAAGAGGACATTCCTCCCGCCGCTGCCGACGATCGCGTTGTCGGCGCCGTTGCCGGTGCCGTCGACGTCGGCATTGCCGGCCAACGTCAGGTTCTCGACATACTGTCTGAGGGTGTGCGACACGGACGACTGCACGGTATCGATGCCACCGGACGCGCTCGCACGCTCGCGGGCGATATCCCCGATGTTGTCGACAACATAGAAGTCGTCGCCGTCGCCACCTTCCATGATGTCCTTGCCAAGGCCGCCGTTCAGCGTGTCGTTGCCATCCCCGCCGTCCAGGGCGTCGGCCCCTGTGCCGCCATCCAGCATGTCGTCGCCGCCAGCGCCTCTCAGACTGTCGTCGCCGCCGCCACCGAGTAGCGCATTCGCCGCCTCGTTGCCGGTCAGGCCGTCGGCAAAAGCCGATCCAATGAGATTCTCGATGTCGTTCAGCGTGTCGGTGCCGGCGCCGCCCGTATTCTGCGTGGCAGGCGTCCCCAAGCTGACAGTGACACCGGCCGTTGCGGAGTTGTAGTTCGCGGCATCAACGCCTTCGCCGCCGTTCAGCATGTCGTCGCCGCCGCCGCCGGTCAGCGTATCGTTGCCTTCCAGGCCGGTCAGGACATTGTTGTTGTTGTTGCCGACCATGACGTTGTCGCTCGCGTTACCCGTGCCGTCGAGGTCGCTCGCCCCAGTCAAACGCAGGTTCTCCAAGGTGGCAGCCAGCGTGTGGGAGACCGACGCCTCGACCGTGTCGATACCGCCGGAATCCGCTTCGATAACGTCACCGACATCATCGACAACATACAGGTCGTCGCCGTCGCCCCCGTTCAGTCTGTCGGCGCCGGTCCCGCCGTTCAGCACGTCGTTGCCCTTGCCGCCGATCAGCGTGTCGTTCCCATCCAATCCGTTCAGCGCGTTGGAGCGATTGTTGCCCCGGATCAGGTTGTCGAGGTCGTTGCCGACACCGCCGATTCCGGATGCTCCGGCCAGTATCAGTTTCTCCACTCTGGCGGACAAGGTGAACGACACCGTCGCGAAGATGGTGTCGTTGCCGTCTTCGTAGAGGCTGCCGTCGCCGTCAGAGTTGCTCTCGTTGACGACGTCGCCGACATCATCGACGAAATAGCGATCGTTGCCAAACCCGCCCGCCATGATGTCGGCACCGCTTCCGCCATCCAGGATGTCGTCGCCGACGGAGCCGGAGAGCGTATCGTCTCCGCCCATGCCATACGCAGTGCCGCGATACCCGGGGCCGCCATCGAAGATATCGATGCTGTTGGCGGCATCATTGCCGGTGCCGATCAAGTCGCTCGCGCCGTAATGCCCGAGAGAAAGATTCTCGGCGTCCGGCGCCAGGGTGTACGAGACGTTTACATAGAGCCAGTCGATGCCACCGCCTGCGACGACAATGTCGCCAACGTCATCGACAACGATCTGATCCGTACCCGCGCCGCCGGTCATGGTGTCGGCGCCGGTGCCACCCTCGAGCCAATTGCCAGACTCGCCTCCGACGAGTACGTCATTGCCCGCGCCGCCATGCAGATAATTGAAACCCGCGCCGCCATACAGGGTGTCGTTGCCCTCACCGCCATACAGCCCGTCATTGGCGTCGCCGAAGATCACATCGTCGCCTGCGCCTCCCAAAATGAAGTCGTGGCCAGCACCGCCATCCAGCGTGTCATTGCCGCCACCGCCCTGAAGCGTGTCGCCAGCGTCGCCCGGCACAGAGCCGGGAGGGTTCCGCGTGACCGTGGCTGAAACGAATTCCGGGGTAATCGTTTCATTCGCGTCAGTGCCGGTGAAGGTTGCCATTGGGCCTTCGTTCGAGGAGAGAGTGCATGGGAGGGGGTGGCTCTTGCTCTAGCCCGGTGTCCAACGCGGGCCGTTGATGTGAATCAAGGAGACTCGTGCCCGGGCATGGATGTCCATTCGGCCGTTCACTGGAGTTCGCCTCACCGGTCGTCCTGGGGGTCACGCCGCCGCGAATGGCATAGGGCTAACCCGCGACCCCGACTTTCCGCCGCGCCCAGGCGCAGGCCGCGGCCAGGGCGGCATCGGCACCGGAGACCAGCCCGACCCAGAACAGGAAGCCGTGGTTCATGCCGGCACGGCGGGTGATCTCGGTCGGCACGCCGGCCGCCCGCAGGCGTTCGCCGTAAAGTTCGGCCTCGTCCCGCAACGGGTCGTACTCGGCACTCATCACGAAGGCCGGTGGCAAGCCGGAGAAGTCACGAGCGCGTAGCGGGCAGGCGTGGGGATTCTCCGCCTCCGCAGGATCGTTGAGGTAGTGCCCCCAGAACCACTTCATCGTGTCGCGGGTCAGGCCGTAACCGTCGGCGTTCTCTGCATACGAAGGCGTGCCGGGCGTGTGGTAGTCGGTGACCGGGTAGAGCAGCATCTGCCCGCACAGCTCCGGGCCGCCCTCGTCGCGCACGCGCAGCGCGGTGACGGCGGCCATGGTGCCGCCGGCACTGTCGCCGGCCAGCAGGATGCGCGCCGGGTCGATCCCGAGTTCAGCCGCGTGCGCGGCCGCCCAGCGCGTCGCCGCCAGACAGTCGTCCGGCCCGGCCGGAAACCTGTGCTCGGGCGCAAGCCGGTAGTCCACCGACACCACGACGCAGCCGATGCCGGCCGCCAGGTTGCGGCAGAGGCCGTCGTGCGTATCCAGGCTGCACAGCACGAAGCCACTGCCATGAAAGAACATCAGGAGCGGGAAGGGCCCGCGGCCGACCGGTGTGTAAACGCGAAGCTTCAGGGGCCCGCCCGGCCCGTCGATGCTGCGTTCGCCGACTGTTGCCACAGGAGCGGGCGGCGCCATGAGGGCAATGCGTGCTTCGTATTGCCGTCGCGCTTCGTCCACCGGCAGCGTGTGAGTCGCCGGGACGCCGGTTCCGCGATCCAGCAAGGCCTGGATTTGTGGGTCAACGGGCATGGCGGAAAGATCCTAGACCACCGGGACGCGCCTTGCGGCGACGGCGGCCGGTGAAATCACCTCCATGTCGAGGGGAACCCGCCAGCGTTCGGTGAAACGTACCTTCGGCTCGGCGTTGCGGGCCGGCGCACCGTCGAGAACGAAGCCCGTGAAGCCGCCGGTCATGACCTCGTTGCACTTCTGCACATAGATCGGGAAGCCGCCGATATAGGGCATGAAGACCCGCGGCCGCCCGGGGATGTTGGCGCCGACATACCAGGAGCTGCAGGTCGATCGCAGGGAGACCTTGGAAACCTCGTTCACGTGCTCGACCCAGTCATCCTCGCTCTCGAGGGCCGGCTCGATTGTCCGTGCACCGATGTCCCGCATGTGGGCCATGCAGTCTGCCATCCAGTCGACGTGCTGCTCGATCGCCTGGATCATGCTGGCGAGCACCGAGGGGCTGCCGGGACCGGTGATCATGAAGAGGTTGGGAAAGCCCGCGGACGCCACGCCCAGGTAGGCGCGCGGACCCGCCCGCCATTTTTCGGCGAGGGTCAGGCCCTTGCGACCGGTAATGCGCATCTTGTCGAACGATCCGGTCATGGCGGCGAAGCCGGTGGCGCAAACGACGGCATCCAGAGGGTATTCGACGCCGTTCACCTCGATGCCGTTTTCGGTGAAGCGCTCGATCGGGGTTTTCGAGACGTCGACCAGCCTTACATGCGGCAGGTTGTAGGTCTCGAAGTAGCCGGTATCGACGCAAAGCCGCTTGCAGCCGAAGACATTGTCCGGGCACAGCAGGTCGGCGGTCTTCGGATCCTTGACGATGCTTCGGATCTTGCGTCGCGCGAAGTCGGCAATGGTGTCGTTGGCCGCCTTCTCGAACAGCAGGTCGCCATACGACCCGAGGAAGGGCAATCCGCCGCGTGCCCAGGCTTCCTCGTATTGCCTTTCGCGCTCCTCGGGGCTGGCCTCGAGCGCGGACTTCATGTTGAAGGGAAAATAGAAGCCCGTCGGGCGCGCGCGGGCCTTTGCCCGGAGGGCCGGGTAGTCGGCCTTGATCGATTGCCGGTATTCCGGCGTCAGCTTTTCGTTCCAGGCCGGCACGGAATAGGTGGCCGTCCGCTGGAAGACCGTGAGAGCCGACGCCTGTCGGGCGATGATCGGGATCGACTGGATCGCCGACGAGCCGGTGCCGATGACCCCGACGCGGAGACCGGTGAAGTCGACGCCCGCGTGTGGCCATTCGCCGGTGTGATAGACCGGCCCCCGGAAATCTTCGAGGCCCCTGAAGTGCGGACGGTTCGGTGCCGACAGGCAGCCGACCGCCATGATGCAGAACTTCGCGCTCACCCTGTCGCCGCGATCCGTCTCGACGCGCCAGCAATTTGCCGCTTCATCGAAGGTCGCCGCCGTCACGCGTGTGTCGAAGACGATGTGGCGACGCAGGTCGAAGCGGTCGGCAACGTGGTTGGCGTAGGAGAGGATCTCCGGCTGCGGCGCGTACTTCTCCGACCAGTTCCACTCCTGGTCCAGTTCCTCGGAGAACGAGAAGGAGTACTGCATGCTTTCGACGTCGCAGCGGGCACCCGGATAGCGGTTCCAGTACCATGTCCCGCCCACGCCGCTGCCGGCTTCATAGACCCGCGCCGAAAAGCCGAGCCCGCGCAGGCGATGCAGCATGTACATGCCGGCGAATCCCGCTCCCACGACGATGGCATCGAATACGGCGCCAACCTCTGCCGGGCGCTCCGGTCTGGTTGCTGTGTCGGCAGTCATCGCTTGGTGTCCTCCTCGTTGGGGCACGGCCCTTCAGGGACGGACCCGGAAACGCCGGGCCGGTCTCGGGCGTTCATGAACGAACAGACGCCCGATGAATCTAGTGGAAGTACAATCCGGGAGCATCGAATTCGGCGCGTCGTCACGCGACGCGTTTCGACTGTCGGCTGGTTGTCGCCGCCGTTCCGTACCTGGCGCCGCTCGTCAGTAGGTCGAGCCGGCGTGAGCGGACCGGGTGCCGCTTTGTCGGGCCTGGCCGACAGCCCAGGCGAGATCGGCGAGGTATTCGTCCACCATGCGCTCGTGGCTGGGGTTCAGGTGCATGTGGATGCCGGGCGGTTCGGCCTGGCGGCCGATCAGCCAGCCGCGGGTGCCCATGGCATCCGATACCGCACCAATGTCGAGCGCCGGATCGGCCGAACGGGTGACGAAGATCGAGAGCTCGCTGGGCTCGAGGACGGCCAGGCCGGGGATACGGCCGATGCCGTCGATCAGCGCCTTCTTGGTGTCCATGATCATCCGCGCACAGCGCAGGTAGCCCGCGTCGCCCAGATGCTGGAGTGTCGCCCACGCGGCGGCGACCGCGCCGCCGGGCCGCGTACCCTGCATCGTCCAGGCGACGTAGGGGCCGCGCTCCCACTCCCGGAAGTCGAAGGTCTGGTACTTCTCCTTCAGTTCCTTCGAGCGCAGCAGCATGAGCGAGGCGCCCTTGGCGGCCATGCCGTGCTTGTGCAGGTCGGCCGAGAGGCTGGTGACGCCCGGCACGGAAAAGTCCCAGTCGGGGAGCGGGTGGCCCAGCCGCTTGACGTAAGGCGACAGGAAGCCGCCGACACAGGCATCGACATGCAACCAGAGGTCGCGCGACAGCGCGAGCGCCCCCAGTTCGCGGATCGGGTCGAACACGCCGAACGGGTAGCAGGGCGCCGATCCCACGAGGCCGATCGTGTTGTCGTCGATCCTCGCTGCCATGGCCCCAATGTCGGCCTTGAAGTCGTTGCGCGTCGTGGGCACCCGGCGCACCTCGATGCCGAGCGCATGGCCGGCGCGGCTGAAGGCCGGGTGGGCACTTCGCGGAACGACGAAGTTGGGCTCGCGGATGCCTTTGGTTTCGCGCGCCCAGTCGCGCGCCGTCTGGACCGCGAGAAAGATGCTTTCCGAGCCGCCCGACGTGAAGGTGCCGGCCGCGTCGTCCGGTGCGTTCAGCAGTGCCAGGCCGAAGTCGACGACGTCGGACTCGAGCTTCGCGAGGGAAGGGAAGGCGCGCTTGCCGAGGCTGTTCTCGGTCCAGAAGGCGGCATAGGCCCGCTTCTGAACATCGGCGAGTTCGTCATCGAGGTAATAATAGTAGACCGCCATGCGGGCATCCCGCCACGAGACGTCGTCCTTCTTGGCGTCGTTGAGCAGCGCCTCGATCTCGCGCCAGGCGAGCCCTTCTTTCGGCAGTTCCATGTCGCCTCCCCGGCATGTCGAGTCCGTTGCCCGACGATTTCTCCCGCCTATAGCCCGCCGCCGGGAGAACGGCCAGAACGCCGGAACAAGCCGGCTGGCCATCCTGACTCATCATTCATTAGAGTGCGTCTAGTAATTGATAGCGCCTGTGGTACAGGTTTCCTTTCCGGAGGACATCGACCCATGCGCACCGTCATCGCCGCCCTTCTGTGGCTCTCGTTCCCGGGTGCCGCGTCCGCCCATGCGCTCTGGCTCGAGCCGGAGGCGGCCGGCTACCAGCTCTATTTCGGCGAGTTCGGCGAGAACCTGCGCGAGGGCTCGCCCGGTCTGCTCGACCGCTTCGAGCCGTTGCCGGCCGCTAGGGCGTTTGGCGCCTCGGGCGACACGGCGCTCAAGGTCGAGAAGAAGCCGACCTCGTTCCAGTTCGCGGGCGCACCCGACGGAACGGGCAGCGTGGTGGCCGAGCAGACGAGGATCACCGAGCGCAAGCAGAACGACAAGGTGACGCGGACGCTCGGCCGGTACGCGGCGCGCTACGTCGCCGACTTCAGCGAGCGCACGCCGCTGATCCCGCTCGATATCGTGCCGACCGGCACGCCGGGCCGCCTCAAGGTCTTCTACGACGGCAAGCCGCTGCCCAGGGCCAAAGTGGAAGTCGTCACCGAGTTCGGCTGGACGAAGGAACTCAAGACCGACGAGGCCGGCGCCCTGGCGGTCGAACTGCCGTGGAAGGGTACCTACGCCGTCGAAGTGTCGCTGGCCGACAATACGCCGGGCACGCACGGCACGGCCCCCTATGACGGAATGCGGTTCGTCACGACGTTGACCTTCACTGTGCCGGACGGGCTCGCGGCCCCGGCCCGGCCCCCCGCCGTGACGCCGAAGCGCTGAACTTCAGCCAACAGTTCATACTCCCTTCCTCCTGCGGGGGAGAGCAACATGATTCCTGACCCGGCTTCTTGTCGAGCACGCCGAAGCGACCCTTCGGCGCCTTCTCGCGGGCGGCCGCCGCGTCGTCGGATAGCCCCGCTCGACGAGGTGGTATTGGACAGTGCTCTCACCACTTGCCGAATGTTGAGGGTCAAGCGAGAGTAAGCCTCGGAGGCATCATGCAGTTCGGCTTCTGCGTAGCTTTCTCGGTGCTGGCTAAAGTTGCTGCGATGGGGGCAGCGGCGCAGACGAGCGACGTTGGGCCTCCGCGCCTCGGTCCGTTGCAACACCGTCCTTGAAGGGGCTATCGAACAATTAAGAGCCGCCGGTTCTTCCAACTTAACCGTGGTCCGAAGAATCAAGGCAGGTCACGCCCTCAGTGCCAAGAGGAAGCTTTCGATGACTCATGCGAGGCGAACCCGGAGACACTTCGTTGCAGCCGCAGGCACTGCAGGGCTGGCGACTATGCTGTCCGGTTGTGCGCCGAGCGTGGGAGCACCGATGACGCAGAACCTGCCTCATCACTTTGCCCTGTCTCCGGATGGTGGAACGATTCTGGTCAACGGAGGAATCAAGGGAGCAGGATTGTATGACTGGCGCACTGGCCAAATGCGCTACGTCCCACTGCCGCCGGGCTTCGATGGCTTCGGCTGGGGGAGTTATTCCCCAGACGGCAAGAGTCTTGTTGGCGTCGCAGGAATGGCGCGGCAGCATCCTCAGGTGACGCCCGGGATGCAGCTTGGGATCATTGATCTGGCGACTCAGAAGACCGTTACTTTCTCCGTTTATTCCAGAACGGGTGTCTTTCGAAGCCCTGTATTTCGGCCGGACGGCAGAGCCGTCCTGTATGTGGAATCGGGTGAGACCCTGTCCCTGTTCGACTTGAAAACGCGGAACTCAAGAGCGCTTCTTTCGGCCGAGGACGGCTTCTACTCAATCGACACACCAAGCTTCATCAGCGCCGATACGGTCTTCTTTGTTGGGTCGGGACCTCGGAATCCGGAGCTAAGGGAGACCGTGAGGAGACTTGGTGCAACGTCGCCCTCTGTTTCCATTCCTTATGTCCTTCGAGCTGGATCGAGGCCGGAAGTTGCTCATGTGGACTTCGTGAAGAGGGGGCTTTCCAATCGGGACGGATTGCCGCTGCTCATGCCGGCTTCCCGCAATGGAGAACGTATCGCGTTCATCGGTTTGTCTGGAAGCGAGAGCGCGCGTAAGGCCCATTTGTCGGGAGGCGTTCGTCGATACGACCTCTTCGTCATGGAGCACGGGCAAGTGCGTCAAGTGACGCGCCTGGAAAACTACATGGCTTACTGTGCCATCTCGGACGACGGGTCGACGGCAGCCTTCGGGCTTCACACAGGGCCGGTGTCGGATGTGCTCAGCTTGGGGCGTGGAAGGATTCCCCTGGAGTTGACGATCGTGGATCTCAACACCGGTCAGGTGACGCACACGGATTTTCTCAGGCGCGTGTACAGCGTTGCCAGCAACTAGACTCAACGACACGCGAATAGTCTGTGGAGCGATCCCAGAATCCTCACCTTCAGGGTACCCGACGGACTTGCAGGACCCGCGCGCGCCCGTCGTGACGTCAAGCGCCGAGCGCTCACCCCGGCTTCTTGTTGAGCACGCCGAAGCGATCCTTCGGTGCCTTCTCGCGGGCAGCGGGACCGTAGGTGCCCATCTCGATGCGATGAGGGATCGTGAGCATGTAGTTCTTGAAGGCGTTCTCCATCGCCTGCCGCCAGCCCTGCGCGTCCTGGGTCTCGTTGACCGAGGCCTTGGCGAGCTTCAGCGCATAGGGATCGCGCTCGGCGATCCGCTGGGCCAGCGCCATCGTCTCCTGTTCGAGTCGATCCCGCGGCACCACACGATTGACCAGGCCCGCCTTCTCGGCGTCGGCGGCGCTGATGAAATCGCCGGTGAACAGGTATTCCTTGGTCTTGCGCGGGCCGAAGTCCCACGGCATCGAGAAATACTGCACGTGGCTGCCGCCCCACTTCACGGCGCGGTCAGCGAACTGGGCGTCCTCGCTCGCGATGATGATGTCGCAGGCCGAGGCGATCATCATCCCGCCCATGATGCAGTAGCCCTGGACCTGGGCGATGGTCGGCTTGGGCAGGTCGCGCCAGCGCATCGTGTTCTCGAAGAAGCGTTCCCAGAGGCGGCGATACTCGCCCCGGAAGCCGGGCTCGAGCGGCGTCTTCTTCTGGTCCTCCATCTCCTGCGGGCTGCCGAGATCGTGCCCGGCGGAGAAATGCTTGCCGGCGCCGGCCAGGATGATTACCCGTACGTCGTTGTCCTTCACCCCCGCGGCGAAGGCATCGTCGAGCTCCTCGAGCAGGATCCGGCTCTGCGCGTTCAGCACCTCCGGCCGGTTGGTCGTGATCTTGAGGACGGGCCCGGTGCGTTCGGTGAGAAGCGTCGAATAGGTCATGCGGCTGCCTGTACGGGATGGCGGAGTTCGGGCGCGAGACCGGCACCCATCAGGTCAATGAAATTGTCGCAATAGAAGCCCTGCTTCTGCGCTTCGCCGATGCCGGCCTTCTCCATGGAGGCCTCGAAGCGCTTGATCGGATGGCGACCGCCCTCGACATGCGGGTAGTCGGAGGAGAAGAGGCAGACCCCGTCGCCGGTGTTGGCGATGATCCACCCCGTATCCTCGTGCGGGTAGGGCGTGACCCGAACCTGGCGCTGCACGAACTCGCTGGGCTTCAGCGACATCTTCTGCAGCCGCTCCTCGTTGCGGTAGAAGGCGTTGTGGGCGCTGTCCATGTTGCGCATCCACCCCGGCACCCACGAGGCACCTTGTTCGATGACGCCGAACTTGAGGCGCGGGAAGCGGTCGAGCACGCGGTCGACGACCAGCGCGGTCAGCGCCTTCATCGGCGGATAGGCGATCGCCATGTAGTCGATCGACTTGAAATTGTCGTCGCCGCCATGGAAGTCGGGCACCGGCGGCAGGCCATTGTTGAAGTAGGCGTCCTCCAGCAGCTTGCCGCCGCCGCCGACATGGAAAACGATCGGCAGCCCGGCTTCCTGCGCGACGGCCCACAGCGGATCGAAGCCGATATGGCTCGGCGAATGGCCGTCGGGACAGCGCGACGGGATCATCAGCGCCTTGGCGCCCATCTCGATCGCCTCGCGGGCGGCGTGCGCGGTTCGCTCGAAGTCCACCAGCGGGACGTAGCCGGTCGGCAGCAGGCGGCGGTCGACCGAGCAGAACTCGACCATGTGGCGGGTATGGGCGCGCGCCACGGCATAGGTCAGCTCGACGTCGCGGCCGCCTTCCAGCACCGAGGAGTAGTTGAGCAACGCCGTGGTGAACATGAGCTGGCTGGCGAAGCCCAGCAGGTCGATCGAGCGCGGCCGGTCCTGGCGGCTCGACGCGCCCAGCGCCTCCCAGTTCTTGCGCAGCATGATCTGCGTGTCGTCGAAGGCCTGGCCTGGATCAGCCTTGAGCCGCGTGCTGTGGAAACCCTCGTGGCGCGGGAACAGGACCTGGTCGGTGACCGCGGCGCGATGCCGGGCCTCCAGGTGCTCCTCGAGGAAGCCGGGCACTTCCATGATGTGCGCATCGGCGTCGTGAATGACGCGGCCGCTGGCGTAGGGCATCGTCTCCTCCAATCCCTTGTCGTTTTGCGAGAGCCTACCATGAGCCAGGACATTTCCCATGCGGTGCAGACCCTCCTCGACGCGCGCCGCACGAGCCGCCAGGCGAAGCCGCCCTTCGCCCTGAAGGACCGCGCGACGGTCTATGCGATCCAGGACGCCGTGGCCGCGGCCACCGGCCCGGTCGCAGGCTGGAAAGTCGGCGCCCGCACACCGACCGCCGAGCCCAATCCCGCGCCACTGCTCAAGGGGGCACTCGTGCCCTCGCCGGCGCGCTTCGACGGCAAGGCGATGCACATGATCGGCGTCGAGGTCGAGATCTCCTTCCACATCGTGCGCGACATCGCCGCCCGCACCGCCCCGGTCGAGCGCGAGGAGGCGCTCGCGGCCGTGGGCGATGCCTTCGTCGGCATGGAGATCGTCGACACGCGACTAGCCGACTTCAGGAATGCGGATCCCGAGTGGCTGCTGGCCGACAACCAGATGAACCACGCGCTGGTCGTGGGCGATCCGATCGGCAACTGGAGGTCGCTGGATTGGCCGAAGCTGCAGGTGAGTCTCGTCGTCGACGGCAAGCCGATCGTCGACCAGCAGGGCGGCCTGGGCGCGGTCGACCCCGTGCGACCGCTTGCCTGGATGATCGACCATGCGGTCTGCCATCGCGGCGGCCTTCGCGCCGGCCAGGCGATCACTACCGGCTCATGGACCGGGCTGCTCTACTTCCCGCCGGGTTCGCACGCCCGCGGCGAGTTCGCGGGCCTCGGCGCCGTGGAGGCCGATTTCTGACGCGGCCGCCCCGATCGAGGCGGCCGCGATCTTGCTCTTCCTCGTCGGAAGAAGGTCCTAGTAGTACCAGCCGGGATACGGGTAGCCGCCCCAGGGGCCCCAATCCCAGTCGTTCATCGCGTTCTCGTCGGCCGTCATCTGCTGCTCGTCCGCCAGGTTCTTCTGGAAGACGTTGTTGCGATAGGTGCCGTACGCCGCCGCGTTGCCGACATAGATGCACACGCAGACCGTCGGGTCCGGATAGACGTAGAACACCTGGCCGTTCTTGATCTCGCGCGAGAACTTGTGCGGCGGCAGGGCCCTGAACGCCGCCTGACGCTGGGGCGTGTTCGCGGGCACGAACTTGAAGCCCGCCGCAATCATCATGTCTTCCTTGTTCGCGATCACCTGCTGCGGGTTCTGGCAGGCGGCGACGGCAGCGCCCATCCCAAGAACCAGAGAGAGTGTGGCAATCCGCTTCATCTACGTCCTCCGTAACAGTCCTCTGTCAGGCGCCTGACCATTTGGGTGCCCGCTTCCCCAGGAAGGCCGCCATGCCCTCACGGAAATCGGCGCTACCGTAAGCCAGTCTGACGAGATCGTCGATGTTCTCGTCGCCCAGGCGGGCCTGGAGGCGGCGCAACGCCTCCTTGGTGACCTGCATCGTCAGGGGCGCGTGGCCGGCCATCATGGTCGCCAGTTCGTCGGCCCGGGCGAGCAGGGTGGCCTGGTCCGGGAGCAGTTCGCTGATCAGGCCGCAGGCCAGCGCCGCCGGCGCGTCCATCAGCTTGGCGAGCAGCACCATTTCCTTGACCCGCTGCGGGCCGATCAGGGCTGCCAGGCGGGCATAGTTGGCCATCGACAGGCAGTTGCCGAGGGTGCGCGCGATCGGGAAGCCGAACTGGGCGCTGGCCGAGCCGATCCGCAGATCGCAGACCGCCGCGATCGCCGCGCCGCCGCCGGTGCAGAAGCCGTGGATGGCGGCAATGGTGGGCACCTTGCAGCGCTCGATCTCGCCCAGGATGCGGTCCATCTTCTGCTCGTAGGCGATGCCGTCCTCGCCGTTCTCGAAGCTCTGGAACTGGGCGATGTCGGTGCCGGCCGCAAAGGCCTTGTCGCCGCCGCCGGTGACCACGAGGGCGCGGACCTCTCCGCTCTTGCCCACGCGGGCGCAGATCCCGGCCAGGCCTTCGTACATCGCGAAGGTGAGGGCGTTGCGCGCCCTGGGCCGGTTGAAGGTCACCCAGCCGATCTCGCCACGCTTCTCGAAAAGAAGTTCTTCGGTCATGTCATCCAATGTGCTGATTTGTGCGCCGCGACATCATCGTCTATGTCGCCCTGGGCCGCAAACGGGCATAGGCAAGGCATGGCATTCGAACGGCTTCTCAAGGGCTTCGCGGATTTCCGGATCGGCTACTATCAGGAGCATCTCGACCTGTTCGAGAAGCTCGCGACGGAAGGCCAGTCGCCCCGGATCCTGATCATCGGCTGTTCCGATGCACGGGTCGATCCGGGGATTCTCACCCAGACCCGGCCGGGCGACATCTTCACCGTGCGCAACGTGGCGGCGATGGTGCCGCCGGCCCAGATTCCGCCCGACGAACGTCACCACGGCACCTCGGCGGCCATCGAGTTCGCCGTCCGCGGGCTCGGCGTCGAGCATATCGTGGTGCTGGGCCACGCGCTGTGCGGTGGTATCGGCGCGCTGGTCGATGGCACCCGGGGCGCCTATGCCCACTACGACTATCTCTCGACCTGGACCAGCATTGCGCAGGAAACGCGCGACATCGTGGTCGAGGAAATGAAGGGCCGGCCGCGCGAAGAGGTCACGCGCGCCGTCGAACAGGCGGCCGTCGTGAACAGCGTGCGCAACCTGATGGGGTATCGCTGGATCGAGGAGCGGGTGAAGGCGGGCACGCTGACCCTGCATGCCTGGTGGTTCAACCTGACGGTGGGCCAGCTCTACGCCTTCAACCCCGAGACGCTGCAATTCGCGCCCGTGGTCGGCATCGCGCTCGACATGGCCGTGACCGGCCGCACGCCGCTCTCGGCCCTTGAGCCCGAAGCCTTCGCCGCGGCGCTTGCCGGCCGGAAGCCGGCCTTCTGACTCTTCATCTTGCCTCCCCTGTTTGACGGGGGAGGTGGAAGAGATACCTAAGCCGACAGTGACTTGATCGCCGCGTCGACGCCACCCGGCACGAACGGCACGCCCGAGGCCTTCATCGCGAGTTCGGTGGTGGCGAGGCAGCCCAGCAGCATCGGCTCGTTGAGGTCGCCCATGTGGCCGATGCGGAACATTTTGCCCATCATCTTGCCCAGTCCGCCGCCCAGCGACAGGTTGAAGCGATCGATCGCGGCCTTGCGCATCGGGTCGGAACTTACGCCCTCGGGCATCACGACCGCGGTCACCGAGTTCGAAAGCCGGTCCTCGTTCTGGCAGAAGAGCTGCGGCCCCTTGCCGTCGGAACCCCACACCCGCACTGCCGCACGCGTCGCCTCGGCGAGGCGGGCATGGCGGGCGAACACGGCGTCGAGGCCTTCCTCCTCCAGCATCTTCAGTGACTCCTGGAGTCCGAAGAACATGTGGACGGGGGCCGTGCCGACGAACTTCTGCGGCGCGCGGCCGGTCATCATCTCCCAGCTCCAGTAGTGCCGCGGCGTCTTGGACTTGCGCGACACTTCCAGCGCCTTGTTGCTGACGCCGGTCAGCGACATGCCGGTGGGCAGCATCAGGCCCTTCTGGCTGCCGCCGACCGTGAGGTCGATGCCCCAGGCGTCCATCTTGTATTCCATGCTGGCGAGCGAGGAGATCGTGTCGCTGAGCAGCAGCGCGGGATGCTTGGCCTCGTCGATGGCGCGCCGCACTTCCGAAAGCGGCAGGACCATGCCGGTCGCGGTCTCGTTGTGGACGGTCAGCACCGCCTTGATCTTGTGTTCCTTGTCGGCGGCGAGGCGCTCGGCGATGCGGGCAATGTCGGCGCCCTTGCGCTGGTCGGCGGGAATCGTCTCGACCTTGATCTCGAGATGGTTGGCCATCTCGGTCCAGCTCTCGGAGAAGTAGCCGGTCTCGACCATCAGCACCGTCTCGCCGGGCGAGAACAGGTTGGCGAGAGCGGCTTCCCAGGCGCCGTGGCCGGTCGAGGAATACATGAACAGGTTCTGGTCGGTCTTCAGCACGCGCTTCACGCCGTTGTGGCAGGCGTGATGAATGGCGACGAACTCTTCCGACATGAAATCGATTACCGGCCGGTCCATCGCGCGCAGGATCCGGTCGGGAATGTTGGTCGGGCCGGGATTGTTGAAGAATTGGCGGCCACGGGGCTTGGCGTTCACGGCGTTCCTCCACCTTGAGACGGCGGACTGTGACGCGAGGCCCTTGGCGAAACAAGCGAGACAAGCGATGCTCAGCCATTAGCTGGGTTGAGGGCAAGTATGACCGTGCAAGAGAAAGATTCATCGCAGACGAACTCGGCCGTCGTCGCCGACTACAAGGCGAAGACCGGCAAGTCGGCTGCCCTGTTCGAGCGCGCCCACAAGGTGCTGCCGAGCGGCATCACCCACGATGCCCGCTACCTCGATCCCTATTCGATCCATGTTTCGCGCGCGGTCGGTCCGCGCAAGTGGGACGTCGACGGCAACGAATATGTCGACTATTTCGGCGGCCACGGCGCCATGCTGCTTGGCCACTCGCATCCCGCCGTCGTCGAGGCGGTGAAGCGCCAGATCGAACTCGGTACCCATTACGGTTCCAGCCACGAGCTGGAAGTGCGCTGGGCCGAGCTGGTGTGCGAGCTGACGCCCTGCGCCGAGCGTGTGCGCTTCACCGCGTCGGGCACCGAGGCCTCGCACATGGCGATCCGCCTCGCGCGCGCCCATACGGGCAAGGACAAGATCGTGCGCTTCCTCGGCCATTTCCACGGCTGGCATGACAACGTGACGGCGGGTGCGGGCGCGACCTATGACGGCGGCACGACGCCGGGCGTGCCGCAGGAGGTGAGCTCGCTCTCGATCGTGATGCCGCAAAGCGACGTCGCCGCCGTCGTGAAGCTGATCGAGGAGCGCGACGACATCGCGGCCGTCATGTTCGAACCGTCGGGCGCGTCGTGGGGCCAGGCGCCGCTGCCGCCGGGTTTCATCCAGGCGGTGCGGGACGCCACGGCGAAGAAGGGCGTCGTCATGCTGATGGACGAGGTCATCACCGGCTATCGCTGGTCCTCGGGCGGCGCGCAGAAGGCGTTCGGCATCACGCCCGACCTCTGCATCCAGGCCAAGATCGTGGCCGGCGGCCTGCCGGGCGGTGCGGTCTCGGGCAAGCGGGAGATCATGGACCGCATCGATCATGCCGCGACGGCGGCCCGCAAGATCGAGCGTATCCTGCATCCCGGCACCTTCAACGCCAATCCGCTGTCGGCCGCCGCCGCCGTCACCGCGCTGTCGCTGGTGCGCGACGAGGACCTGGCCGGAAAGGCCAATAAGACGGCGGCCGAACTGCGCGCCGCGTTGACCGAGGTGCTGGTGCAGGAAGGCGTGCCGTGGGGCATCTACGGCCAGAGCTCGACCTTCCTGATCTATCCCAATCCGTTCGGCGATCCGATCGACCCGGCGACTTTCGATCCGCTGAAGGTGCCGATCGAGAAGCTGAAGGGCGCGCGCGCCGCCGGTCCGCTCACCGGCAAGATCCGCATGGGCCTGATGACCCACGGCGTCGATGTCATGGGCGCGCCCGGCGGTTTCGTCTCGGCCACGCATGGCGGCGCGGAGATCGAGAAGACGGTCCACGCGCTGCGCCAGACCGTCCGTGCCCTGAAGGCCGAACGTGAAGTGAAGGCGGCCTAGACGGCTGGGGGCGCGCGACTCCCGTCGCGCGTCTTCTCCTCAACAAGCAATGAATCGCGCCACTGGAATGGCGCTCCCCCAGCGAGGAAAGCGATCATGTACGGAATGACCAAGCCCGTTCGGGCGACCGAGTTCACCCGCCTGCCGGAGAAGTTCCGCAAGCCTGGGCGCACGGCGTGGGGCGATGCCAATGCGGTGGGGCAGCTGCTCGATTCCTTCCTCGAGGGGCCGAGCTTCGATCGTGCCGGCAATCTCTACGTCACCGACATTCCGTTCGGCCGCGTCTTCCGCATCAGCCCCGCAGGCGAATGGACGCTGGTGACCGAATATGACGGCTGGCCGAACGGGCTCAAGATCCACAGGGACGGCCGCATCTTCATCACCGATTACAAGCGCGGCATCCTCCTGCTCGATCCCGGCACCGGCAAGGTCACGCCCTTGCTTGAGACGCGCGGCTCGGAAAGCTTCAAGGGCGTGAACGACCTGTTCTTTGCTGCCAACGGCGATCTCTATTTCACCGATCAGGGCCAGACCGGCCTGCACGACCCGACCGGTCGCGTCTATCGCTACGACACGGCGGGCAGGCTGACGATGTTCGTGGACACCGTGCCGAGCCCCAACGGGCTGGTGATGAACAAGGCCGAGACCGTGCTCTATGTCGGCGTGACGCGCGGCAATGCGGTCTGGCGCCTGCCGCTGATGGGCGACGGCACGGCGAGCAAGGTCGGCCTGTTCATCCAGATGAGCGGCGGCCATGCCGGTCCCGACGGCATGGCGCTGGATGAGGAAGGCGGGCTCGTGATCGCCCATCCCAGCACGACGGCCTGGCGCTTCGATGCGCTCGGCCGGCCCACGCATCACGTCGAGTGCGGGGACGACATCTACTGCACGAACGTCGCCTTCTCCGGGCACGACCTCTACGTCGTGGTGTCGCGCCGCAGCGAAAAGGTCGACGCCGGCACCGTCCTCAAGGCGACCATGCCGGTCGCCGGCAAGGCGATGTTCTCGCACGCCTAGGGTCTGGTCACCCTTCGGCGGTCGGGTCGTAGCCGTAGTCGAAGGTCAGTTCCTCGCCGCTCGAGACGCGGGATATCGACCACGCCTCGATCATCCAGCGATCGTGGACCTGGACCATCCGCCACTCGCAGTTCGGCTCCGGATCGTGGTTGATCAGGGAGATATGACCAATCGCGACGAGGCCGCGTGTCGAGCAGAGAGGATGGTCGAAGTAGTTCCCGTTCAGGACCGTCTCGGTGACGTGCTTGATGTCCCGCTTGGGGAGCTCCCAGGTGAAGCAGTCATCGATCTTGGTGCGCGGATCGATGGTGGAGCAGGCGGTAAGGCCAAGGCCACGCCCCGGTATTGCCGTGACCTGATACGGTCGGACGGTCAGAGGTGCTTTGATACGCTTCACGTGTTGGCAGCTTCTGGAACTCTGGGTGCGCGCAAGAGGCCTGCTTCTTCTCGAACAGCCGCATGCAGATGAGGAGGTGGCAATACTCGATCCCCCTGTGGCGGATCAAGTGTTCGAAGCACTCCAGACGCTGAATCCATGCAGACGCACCCATCGTTGCCCTTGGAATAGCAATGGCCGTGCCGATCGGCGGCAAGAGCGTGTATGGTTCGGCTTGATGATCACCATCGGAAAGCTCGAACCGCCCGACCGCGCGCAGTGGGAAGTGCTGTTCCGCGGCTACATGGATTTCTACAAGCGGACGTTGCCGCAGGCGATGTACGACCGCGCCTGGAACGAATTCGCCAAGGACACGCGCATGCACGCGCTGGGTGCCCGGCTCGATGGACGCCTGGTCGGCATCACGCACTTCCTGATCCACGCTAACACCTCGTCCGACGATGTCTGCTACCTGCAGGACCTGTTCACCGCGGACGAGGTACGCGGCAGGGGCGTGGCGCGGGCGCTCATCCAGGCGGTCGCCGATTGGGCGAAGGCGCAAGGCTGCCCGCGCCTCTACTGGCAGACCCAGGCCAGCAACACGACCGCGCGGCTTCTCTACGACAGGATGGCCGTGAATCGCGGGTTCATTCGTTACGATATCGAGCTGGGTTAGCGCCGGCCCTTGCCGATGTGCGCGACCGCCTCGATCTCGACGAGGATCTCGGGCGCGGCCAGGGCACTGACTTCGACCAGGGTCGAGGCCGGGAAGTCGCCGGTGAAGAATTCACGGCGCGCCTGCCAGACCTTGGTGTTGTTGGCGATGCGGGTCAGGTAGATCGTGATCTTGACCACGTCGGACATGGCGCCGCCGGCGGCCTCGACCAGCGACTTGATCTTGCCGAAGATCACCTTGGCCTGGGCGTATTCGTCCATCTTGCCCAGCGCTTCGGGGTCGCCGCCGCGCGCGGTCATGCCGGAGACGTAGGCGACGCCGTCGACCACGAGGCAGTTCGACCAGCGCTCGGGCGGCGGTTCGGCGACATCAGGCGAGGTCACGCGGCGGATCGTCATGTCGTCTCCTCCTTCATCCGGGCTTGGCGCCGGAAGCTTTCACGACCGGCGTCCACTTGTCGATCTCGCTCTGGATGAAGCGCGTCACCTCGGCCGGCGTCATCGTGCTGCCCTCGGCGCCGATCTCCTCCCAGCGCTTGATGACCGCGGGCTCCTTCAGCACCGCCTGCATCTCGGTCGCCAGCCGGTCGACGATCGGCTGCGGCGTCTTCGCGGGCACCGAGATGCCGAACCAGGAGTAGGAGATCAGGTCCGGGTAGCCCAGCTCCTTCATCGTCGGCACGTCGGGAAAGGCGGGGCTGCGGGTCTCGCCGCTCACCGCCAGCGCATTCACCTTGCCGGCCTTGATGTGCGGCGCGGCCGAAGGCAGCGAATCGAACATCACCGGCACGTTGCCGGCGATCGTGTCGATCATGGCCGGGCCGGCGCCGCGATAGGGAACGTGGACCAGGCCCGCGCTGATCACCTGTTCGAGACGCGCGCCGAGCAGATGGTTGCTCGAGCCGGCGCCGGAGGTCGCATAGGAGACCTTTCCGGGATTGGCCTTGGCGTAGTCGACGAACTCCTTGAAGGTCTTGGGCTGGAAGTTCGGATTGGCGACGAGCACGCTGGGGTTGGTCGAGGCGATGGAAACGTGGATGAAGTCGCCCATCGGATCGAAGTCGCCGCCGCCGTAGAGCGTGGGCGAGATCGACAGGCCAGAGATCACCGACATCAGGAGCGTGTAGCCGTCGGGGGGCGCCTTGGCGACGATCGCGGTGCCGACCATGGCGCCCTTGCCGGGCTTGTTGTCGACGATGATGGTCTGGCCGAGCTTCTGGCCGAGATACTCGGCGACCACGCGCGCCACGACGTCGGTGGTGCCGCCGGGCGCATAGGGCACGACGAGCTTGATGGGCTTGCTGGGCCACGGCGCGGCCTGACCTGAAGGCTGGGCGGCGGCGGGGGTGGCGGCGACGGCGAGCGTCGCAGCGACGAAGGAGCGGCGGTTGAGCATGCGCGGAGTATACTCGGGCCATGAGCGATCCCAAGGTCCTGTTCTCCGCCCTTTTCGAGCCGCGACGCGTGGCGCTGATCGGCGCTTCGTCGGATATCACCCGGACGACATCGCGGCCGCAGCGCTTCCTGCGCCGGCACGGGTTCACGGGCGAGATCCTGCCGGTCAATCCGTCGCGCCGCGAAATCCTCGGCGAGAACGCCTACGAAAGCCTCGACGCGATCACCGGCGAGATCGATCACGCCTACATCCTCCTGAACGGCGTGGCGGCGGTACGGGCGCTCGCCGACTGCGGCCGGCGCGGCGTCAGGGTGGCGTCGATCCTGGCCGGCGGCTTCGCCGATGCCGGTGCGGCCGGCGCCTCGCTTCAGGACGAACTGTCGAAGGTCGTGGCCGAGACCGGTATCCGCCTGGTCGGTCCCAACAGCATCGGTACGGTGAGCACCGATCCCGCCGTCGCGCTGACGGCCAACGCGGCCTTCGCGGTGGAGACGCTTCGCGCCGGCAGCTGGGCGGTGGTGAGCCAGAGCGGCAGCCTGATCGGTGCGCTGCTGTCGCGCGCCGACGCCCGCGGCATCGGCTTCTCCCGGCTGATCTCCGTCGGCAACGAGGTCGACCTCGCCGTCGGCGAGATTGCCGACCTGCTGGTCGACGATCCGAAGACGGACGCCATCCTGCTGTTCCTGGAGACGCTGCGTGACGGCGAGCGGCTGGCGCGGGCTGCCCGCCGCGCCCACGCGGCGGGCAAGCCGGTGATCGCCTACAAGCTCGGCCGCTCCGACGTCGGCCAGGAACTCGCGAAGTCCCATACCGGCGCCATCGCCGGCTCCGATGCGACCTTCGACGCCTTCTGCCGACGCCATGGCATCGCGCGCGTCGCGATGTTCGAATCGCTGATCGACGTGCCGCCGCTCTTGGTCGGGCAGGCGAAGTCGAAGACCCGCGGCCGTCGGGTCGCGGTGGCGACCACGACGGGCGGCGGTGCGGCGATGGTGGTCGACAGCATGGCGATGGCCGGCCTCGACATCGTCGGACCGCCCGACAATCTCGTGGAATGGCTGAAGCCGCACCGCATCGCGGCCGGTGACGGCAGGCTGGTCGATCTCACCCTGGCAGGGGCCAGGCCGGACATCGTTGCGGGTACGATCGAGCGTCTTCTGGCCGACGAGGGCAACGATGCCGCGATCTTCGTGGTCGGCTCTTCGGCACAGTTCAATCCCGAGCTTGCCGTCGAGCCGCTGCTGCGCTTCGCGGGATCGGCCAAGCCGTTCGCGGTGGCCCTCACACCGTCGGCCGAGAAGTCCCTGGCGCTGCTGACCGCGGCGGGCGTGCCGGCGTTTCGCCATCCCGAATCCTGCGCCGAGGCGATGGCGCTCTGCCTGCTGCGCACGCCGCCGCAACCCGTGCCGCGACTCGCGGAACCGTCGATCGACGCCCTCGCGGCGCTGGAAGCCGGTCGTGCGTCCGGCTTCGACGAGCGTCGCGCCGCCGAGTTCTTCGCCGCGCTCGGCGTGCCGATGGCGAAGGCGGTGGCGGTACCGGATGCAAGGCGCGTCGCCGCCGCCGTGGGCGAGGTCGGCGCGCCGGTGGTGCTGAAGATCCTGTCGGTGGACATTGCCCACAAGACCGAAGCGGGCGGCGTGGCGCTCGGCGTCCCGGACGGGCAGACCGCCGCCGTGGCCGCGCGCGAGATCGAGAAGCGGGTCAGGGCCCATGCGCCGGCCGCGCGGTTGCAGGGCTTCCTCGTGCAGAAGATGGAGCGCGGGCTGGTCGAGGTGATCCTCGGCTACCGTCGCGATCCGTTGGTCGGCCCGACCGTCACCATGGGCATCGGCGGCGTGCTGGCCGAGATCTACAGGGATGCCTCGACGCGGCTCGCGCCGGTCGACGAGAGCGAGGCTCTGCAGATGATCGCCGAGGTGAAGGGGCTGGCGACCGTGCGCGGCTATCGCAACCTGCCGAAGGGCGACGTCGCCGCGCTTGCAAAGACGATCGCCGCCTTCTCGGCTCTTGCGCACAGGCAGTTCGCCGACGTGTCCGAAGCGGAGATCAACCCGCTGCTGGTGAAGCGCGACGGCGAGGGCGTCGTCGCGGTCGATGGGCTTGTGGTGTTGAGTTGATCGCGGGGCTCGTCGTCTCGATCGAAGCCTGTTTCAGTTGCCGCAGCGCACCGCGTCGACTTCGCAGGTCGAGCCCGAGGCGCCGCGACGGCAGAAATTGAGTGCGTGCTTCTTGGCGGTGTCGGGATCGTTCGCGGTACCGAATCCGGGGCCCGGCGACGTGCCCGTCGCGACCGCGATGCAGCGTGCCAGCACGACATTGCCGACCCTGCATCCGGGTGACTGGCAGCGGCTCAGCGCCTCGTTGATGGTGGTCTGACGGTCGGTCCGACCCCAGCCAAGGCCCCACCGGCCGGACGCGGAGTCGTAGGCGTAAGTTGCCCAGTATTGCGGTGTCTGGGCCTGCGACGTGGCGAGGGCGACGAGCATGACGAACGCACCGGTCATCGCCGAAATGGTTTTTTGCATTGTAACTTTCTGGCCGATATTCCCCAGGTCAAGGCTTGGGAATCGTACGAAAGCTATCATTGCGCTGGGGGTGCGGGGAAGCCACGGGCGGGCCGGCACCTGTCTTCCGTCGCCTCGTTGGCGGGCGTGGGGCGTGACCTTAGCGCCGATCTTGATCGGCATCTCCCGCAGGCTGCTCAGCGGCCTCGGCGCGTCCAACTGACCGCGTTCTTGCCTTACTTGATCCCACTGCGTGCAAGTACCGCGTCGTCGGCGGAGGGCCAGTCAAATGGCTCATCCTGGAAATGCGCGCTTAATGCTTCGGCGATCCTGTTGGCCGGTCCATGAGCTGGCGGAAGTCGTCGAGCACGAAGTAGGTGTTCTGCAGCCGGTCGATCTCGTAGGGACGGTTCATCGCCACCGTGGCATCGAACGGCAGCCGTTCCACGCCCTTGCCATCGATCGCGTGCTTCACCTCGGCGGCGGAAGACAGGATGCCGGCGCCGTAGGCTTTGAGCCCGTGGGGCGTGCGGATCAGGCCGAATTCGACCGTGAACCAGTAGAGGCGCGCCAGGAGATGCACGTTGAGCCCCGCTTCGACGCCGCGCCGGCCGTACTCCTGCATGTAATCGGCGAACACGGGATTGGTCAGCAGCGGCACGTGGCCATAGAAGTCGTGGAACAGGTCGGGCTCGACCAGATAATCGATCTCCTCGCGCTTGCGGATCCACACCGTGACCGGGAAGCGGCGATGGGCGAGATGGTCGTAGAAGGCCGCGTCGGGAATCAGCCCGGGCACGCCGACGATGCGCCAGCCCGTCCTCGGCTCGAGGCGGGCATTGACCTCGGCGAAGTCGGGGATGGTGTCGCCCAGCCCGATCGCGTCGAGACCGGCCAGGAATTCGGTACAGGCATATCGTTCGGCCAAAGCGCGCTGGCGCTGGACCAGAAGCCGCCACACGGCCTGTTCCTCGTCGGCGTAGAGGTCCGGATGCTGCGACACGGTCCAGTCCGGCGCCATGCCGGCATAGTCGCCGCGCAGGTTCTCGAGGGGGGCGATGCTCATGGCTTCAATATGGAGCCGTCCGGCTGGTGAATCCCGGCAAAGAAGGGCTTCGACGTGATCGAATTTGGGGTTATCGTCCAAGAACAGCGTTTTCTTGAGAGATTTTCCCCATGATCGAGCTGGATGACATCGACAAGCGTATCGTCTCCACCCTCCAGTCCGAGGGCCGGCTGCCGATGGTCGATCTCGCGGAACGGGTGGGTCTGTCGCCGACGCCCTGCCAGCGGCGCGTGAAGCGGCTCGAGGAGGAGGGGGTGATCGAGCGCTATGCCGCTCTCGTCGCGCCGTCCGCCCTCGGCCTCGCGCTTCAGGCGCTCGTGCAGGTGACGCTCGACGATCATTCGGAGAAGACCGTCGCGGCCTTCGAATCCGCGATCCGCGCCCGGCCCGAGGTGGTGGCGTGTTATGCCGTGACCGGCGACATGGATTTCCTGCTGCACGTGCTCGCCCCGGATCTCGCGAGCTTCAGCGACTTCGCCATGAAGGCGCTGTTGCGCATGCCCGGTGTCCGCGGCACGCGCTCCTCCTTCATCATGCAGGCGGTGAAGAGCGACCTGGCGTGGGCGCCTCAACCGCCGCCCGCTCAATCATCGGCGAGGGTGCGCAGGTAGAGCGGCCGGTCGATGTTGCCGCCGCTCAGGATCAGGCCGATGCGCTGCCCCGCGACCCTGTCGCGCTCCTGCAGCAGGGCCGCCAGCGCGGCGGCGCCGGCGCCTTCCGCGAGCTGGTGCGTGTCCTCGTAATAGGCCCGCATGGCCGCGCCGATCTCGGCATCGCTCACCTGAACAATCCGGTCCGCGCCCTTCAGAATGACGTCGAGCGCCTCCGCGTCGGGGCCGCGCACGGCCATGCCGTCGGCCATCGTGTCGGCGCCGTTGGTCGGCACGACCTTCCCGGCGGCGAAGGACAGGGCGTAGGCCGGGGCCCCGGTCGAAACCACTCCGACGACCCTCGTCTTCAATCCGAGCGCGTCGCGCACCGCGATGGTGCCGCAGATGCCCGAGCCCAGTCCGATCGGCACATAGACCGTGTCGAGTGGTGGCGCTGCCCGGAAGAGTTCGAGCGCATAGGAAGCCACGCCCGCCACCAGATCGCGATGGAAGGAGGGGACCATGACCAGGCCTCGCTCGTCCGCGAGCTTCGTCGCCGTTTCCCTGGCGGCATCGAAATCGTGCCCCGCCTCGACCAGTTCGGCTCCGAAGGCGCGCATGGCTGCGTTCTTCTCGACCGAATTGCCGTGGGGCACGACGATCGTGGCGGCGATGCCGGCTCGGGCCGCCGCCAGCGCGATGCTCTGGCCGTGATTGCCGCGGGTCGCGCTGATGACGCCCGCGGTTCCGGCCGCCCGGCGCTTCAGGCGGTCCATGAAGACCAGCCCGCCGCGCACCTTGAAGGCACCGGTCGGCGTGTGGTTCTCGTGCTTGACCCAGGTCTCGCAGCCGGTGCGCAGCGCGAGCAGGGGCCAGGCATATTGTGCGGTGGACGGCATGGCGCCCTGCACGATGGCGGCAGCCGATTCGATCTCGTCGAGAGACAACATCCGCCCACTCTGGTCTAAGATGGGCGCGGTTCCAACCGGAGTACCCCATGCCTGTCCTGCCGCGTGCACTCGAAATCCAGGGCGAGATCTCGGCGATCCGCCGCGACATACACGCTCATCCCGAACTGGCTTTCGAGGAAAACCGCACGTCCGATGTGGTGGCGGCCAAGCTGCAGGAATGGGGACTCGAGGTGACGCGCGGGCTCGGCAAGACCGGCCTGGTCGGCACCCTGCGCAAGGGCAATTCGCTGAAGTCGATCGGGCTGCGGGCCGACATGGACTGCCTGCCGATGGACGAGGCCAACGACTTCGCCCACCGCTCGACCAATCCCGGCCGCATGCATGCCTGCGGCCATGACGGTCATACCGCCATGCTGCTGGGCGCGGCGAAGGTGCTGAGCGAGACGCGGAACTTCGAGGGGGCCGTCCACTTTATCTTCCAGCCGGCCGAAGAGGGCGGCGGCGGGGCCAAGGTGATGATCGAGGACGGGTTGTTCGAGAAATTCCCCTGCGACGCGGTGTTCGCGATCCACAACAAGCCCGGCGTCCCGGTCGGCCACATCGTCACCAGGGGCGGTCCGCTGCTGGCGGCGGCCGATCGCTGGGACATCCGCATCACCGGCAAGGGCGGCCATGCCGCCCACCCGCATTCGACGCTCGATCCCATGGTGGTCGGCGCCAACCTCGTGATGGCGCTGCAGACCATCGTCTCGCGCAACATCGATCCGATCGATTCGGGCGTCGTGACGGTCGGCTTCTTCCATGCCGGCTCCGCCTACAACGTCATTCCCGGCGAGGCGCATATCGGGGGCACGACGCGCACGACGACGCCGGCCAACCGCGAACTGGTGAAGCGGCGCATCGACGAGATCTGCGAGGGCGCGGCCCGCATGCATGGCGTCACGATCGAGGTCGAGCACAGGCCCGGCTATCCGCCGACCGTGAACGACGTCGAGCAGGCGCGTTTTGCCATCGACGTGGCCGCCGGCGTGTGCGGCGAGCATGCGGTCCAGGACAATGCGCGACCCAGCATGGGCGCCGAGGATTTCTCCTACATGCTGGAGAAGGTGCCCGGTGCCATGGTTTGGCTGGGCAATGGCGGCGGTCCGGGCACGGTCAGCCTGCACAATGCCCGCTACGACTTCAACGACATGGCCATCCCGTTTGGCGTGAGCTTCTTCGTTCGCACCGTCGAGCGTTTCCTCGACCCCAAGGCCGCCTGAGGCGCACGGACGCGGAAGAGACCCCATGGAATTCTTCCGCGTCTATGGCCGCGTCATCGGCCTGCTGCGGGCCGAGAAGGGCCTCGCCATCACGCTGGCCATCGCCAACATCGCGGTGGCCGGGCTGCAGTTCTACGAGCCCGTACTGTTTGGCAAGGTGATCGACCTGCTGAGCAACGCACGCGGCCGGCCGGTCGAGCAGCTGTGGCACGACGCGCGTGAGATTCTCGGCCTCTGGGCGCTGGTCGGACTGGGCGGCATCGTGGCCAACATGGTGGTGTCGCTGCAGGCCGACCGCATGGCCCATCGCCGGCGGCTGGGCGCGATGGCGACCTACTTCCAGCATCTGCTGATGCTGCCCTTCTCCTTCCACAACGCCCAGCACTCCGGCCGGCTGATCAAGATCATGCTGACCGGCGTCGACAACCTGTTCGGCATCTGGCTGTCGTTCTTCCGCGAGAACCTGGCGACCCTTGTGGCGCTGTTCGTCATGCTGCCGCTCAGCATGTTCATGAACTGGCGGCTGGGGCTCCTGCTGCTGGTCCTGATCCTGGTCTTCGCCGTCACCAACGTCTGGGTCGTGAACCGCACCGACCGGCTGCAGAAGGAGGTCGAGGACCTGCACAGCGAGCTGGCGGGCCGGGCCGGCGACGCGCTGGGCAACATCAACCTCATCCAGAGCTTCGTGCGGCTGGCCGCGGAAACCAGCGAGATGCACCGCATCATCGGCCGGACCCTGCAGGCGCAGTTCCCGGTGCTGAACTGGTGGGCGTTCCTGTCGGTCCTGACCCGCGCCGCCTCGACGATCACCGTCATCCTGATCTTCGTGCTGGGCACGTGGCTCTATACCCGCGGCGAGGCGACGGTCGGCGAGATCGTGAGCTTCATGGGCTTCGCCACCATGCTGATCGGGCGCATGGACCAGGCCTCGGGCTTCGTCAGCCGCATCTTCTTCCAGATGCCGTCGCTGGGCGACTTCTTCCGCGTGCTGGATTCGCAGTCGACCGTTCCGGACAAGCCGAACGGCATCGACCTCGGTCGCGCCCGCGGCGACGTCGAGTTCGACGACATCAACTTCTCCTACGACGGCAAGCGGCCCGCGCTGGTGCATTTCTCGCTGAAGGTGCCGGCCGGGTCGACGGTGGCCTTCGTCGGCCCGACCGGCGCCGGCAAGAGCACCGCGCTGTCGCTGCTGCACCGCATGTGGGACGCCCAGTCGGGCGTGATCCGCATCGACGGGATCGACCATCGCGACATCAAGCTGGAATCGCTGCGACGGAACATCGGCGTGGTGTTCCAGGACAGCACCATGTTCTACCGCTCGATCGCCGACAATCTGCGCATCGGCAAGCCCGATGCCACGCAGGCCGAGCTGGAGGAGGCCGCCCGGCTGGCCGAGGCGCACGACTTCATCATGCGCCAGCCGCAGGGGTACGAGACGCTGGTCGGCGAGCGCGGCACGACGCTCTCGGGGGGCGAACGCCAGCGGCTCGCGATTGCCCGGGCGCTGCTCAAGAACCCGCCGATCCTGATCCTCGACGAGGCAACCAGCGCCCTCGACTCGGTCACCGAGGCGCGCATCCAGAAGGCACTCAAGACCCTGATGCAGGGCCGCACGACCTTCGTGATCGCCCACCGCCTCTCGACCATCCGCGATGCCGACCAGGTCGTCGTGTTCGAACACGGGCGGGTCGCCGAGCAGGGGGCCTATCAGGCGCTGCTTGCCGAGGGCGGGGCGTTCGCCCGGCTGGTGGCGACGCAGCAGGCTGGCATAGAATCTGCCTGATATCCCCTTGGCGGGCGGGAATTGTCCGCCTAAGAGTCGGCGACAGGGAACTCACGGGGGATGAAGAACATGCGTAGATTCGCCAAGATGCTCGGCGGTGCGGCTGCCGTCGCGCTGGCCCTGGGCAGCCTGCCGGCCAATGCCCAGACCGCCATCAAATTCACCCTCGACTGGGTTTTCCAGGGCCCCACCTCGCCGTTCCTGGTGGCGCTGGAGAAGGGCTACTACAAGGCCGAAGGCCTCGACGTCACGATGGACCCCGGGCAGGGCTCGGCCGGCGCGGTGCAGCGCGTGGCCACGGGTGCCTATCAGATCGGCTTCGCCGATGTGAACGCGACCATCGAGTACAATGCCAAGAACCCGGGCAAGGAAGTGCTCTGCGTGTTCATGGTCTACGACTTCGCGCCGTTCGGCGTCTATGCGCTGAAGAAGAGCGGGATCAAGACGCCGAAGGACCTCGAGGGCAAGAAGCTGGGCGCCCCGGTGTTCGACGCCAGCTTCCGCCTGTTCCCGGCCTTCGCCAAGAAGAACGGCATCACCAAGTGGGAGCACGTCAACCTGACGCCGCAGCTGCGCGAGCAGAGCCTGGTCCAGGGCACGGTCGACTTCATCTCCGGCCACTATTTCTCCTCGATGCTCGACCTCAAGGCGCGCGGCGTGGCCTTCGAGGACATCGTGGCGATGCGCTTCGTCGACTTCGGCATGGACGTCTACGGCAACGGCGTCGTGATCTCCGCCGAGATGATGAAGAACGAGAAGGCCGTGAAGGGCTTCCTCGCCGCCACGCTGAAGGGCTGGAAGGACGTCATCGCCAACCCGGCGCTCGGCATCGCCGCCGCCAAGAAGCGCGATCCGCTGATCGACGAGAAGCTCGAGATGGAGCGTCTCATGATCTCGCTCGAGACCAACATCCTGACGCCCTACGTGAAGGCCAATGGGATGGGCGACGTCGACCCGGCCCGCTTCGCGCGCGCCGTGAAGGACGTCTCGGAGGCCTTCGGCCTGCCGAACGCGCCGGCCCCCGACAAGGTGTTCAGCAACGCCTATCTGCCGCCCAAGGCCGACCGGATGATCGGCAAGTAAGGTCATTTTCCTCCCCCGTCATACGGGGGAGGTGCCCGAAGGGCGGAGGGGGAGAGCAACACCATGAATGTCGATGGCGGTCTGATCATGCCGTTGCTCGCCCCCTCCCTGGCCCTCCCCCGTGTGACGGGGGCGGGGAGATGATTTGATGGCCTTCGTCGATCTCCAGAACGTCAGCCTGACCTACCGGTTGGGCAAGGACACGACCCTGGCCCTTGCCGATGCCACGTTCGGCATCGACAAGGGCGAGTTCATCGCCGTCGTCGGGCCGTCGGGCTGCGGCAAGTCGACTATCATGAAGTTGGTCACCGGCCTGCTGCCGCCCTCGGGCGGCGAGGTGCGGGTCAACGGCGCCAAGGTGACGGGTCCGATCAAGGGCGTCGGCATGGCGTTCCAGAATCCGACCCTGATGCCGTGGCGCACGACGATGAACAACATCCTCCTGCCCATGGAGGTGGTCGAGCCGCACAAGCGCCGCTTCCGCAGCCATCGCGCCGAGTACGTGGAGCGCGCCATGAAGCTGCTGAAGACGGTCAGTCTCACCGATTTTGCCGACAAGTATCCCTGGCAGCTCTCGGGCGGCATGCAGCAGCGCTCGAACCTGTGCCGGGCGCTGATCCACGAGCCCGAGCTCCTGATGCTCGACGAGCCGTTCGGCGCGCTCGACGCCTTCACGCGCGAGGAGCTGTGGGGCGTCATGCAGGCGCTGTGGCTGGAGAAGCGCTTCACCGGCGTGCTGGTGACGCACGACCTGCGCGAGGCCGTCTTTCTCGCCGACACGGTCTATGTGATGAGCCGGCGGCCCGGCCGCATCGTGCTGGCCAAGAAGATCGACATCCCGCGACCGCGCACGCTCGCCACCACCTTCGAGCCGCACTTCGTCGACATCGTCCATGAGCTGCGCGACCGCATCCATCAGGAACACGCGCCATGAGCGACCTCAAGCGCGAGGCCCTGAAGCATGCCATGCCGTGGCTGTTCCTGGCGGGCCTGCTGATCGTCTGGGAGGTCTGTTGCATCGTCTTCCAAGTGCCGGAGATCATCCTGCCGACACCGACGAAGATCTTTTCCGTCTTCTTCCAGCGCTTCGACATCCTGATGGCCTATTGCTGGGACACGCTGTGGACCACGACGGTCGGCTTCCTGCTGGCCATTGCGTTCGGCCTGCTGCTCGGGTTGGCGATCGGGGCCTCGCCCTTCATCTATTCTGGCCTCTATCCGCTGCTGATCGCCTTCAATGCGATCCCCAAGGTGGCGATCGTGCCGATCCTGATGATCTGGGTCGGCGTCGGCTCGCTGCCGGCAGTCATCACCGCCTTCGTGATCAGCTTCTTCCCGATCGTGGTCAACGTGGCCACGGGGCTCGCCACCATCGAGCCCGAGATGCGCGACGTGCTGCGCAGCCTCGGCGCCTCGCGGCTGGAGATCCTGACCAAGGTCGGCATCCCGCGCGCCATGCCCTACCTCTTCGCCAGCCTCAAGGTCGCGATCACGCTCGCCTTCATCGGCTCGGTGATCTCCGAGACGGTGGGCGGCAACAACGGCATCGGCTTCCTGATGCTGTCGGCCAGCGCCCGCAACGACGCGCCCACCACCTTCGCCGGCCTGTTCGCCATCGCCATCATGGGCGTCGCGATGTACGCGGTCTGCGCCATGGTCGAGAAGCGCATGACCCGCTGGGCCTTCCGCGGCGAGATCGTCGCCTGACCCTCCATCGCGCATAGGCCGGGCGAAAACAAACGGTCTGGCAACCCTTGGCGCATCGTAATAGATGACACCCCCTTCGCGCCTCCAGGGGACCATCATGATCGCGTGCGGACTGGATTTCGGAACGTCGAACTCGGCGATCGGCGTCATGCGCGATGGCGTGGCCGAACTGGCGCCGCTCGAGGCGGGCGACACGCTGATGCCGAGCGCGGTGTTCTTCGACTACGAGACCAGGGGGCGCGTGCTGCTCGGCAGCGCCGCGATCGCGGCCTATGTCGAACAGACCGAAGGCCGGCTGATGCGCGCGCTGAAGTCGATCCTGGGCTCGCCCCTGATCGACGAGGAAACCAGCCTCGGCGGCCGCAAGGTTCCGCTCACCCATGTGGTCGAGATCTTCGTGCGCAATCTGAAGGAGAAGGCGGAGCAATTCGCCGGCCGGGAGATCGCCTCCGTCGTGATGGGCCGCCCGGTGCGCTTCGTCGACGACGACGACCGGGCCGATGCCCGCGCGCAATCCGTGCTGGAGCGGGTGGCCCGCCAGGCCGGGTTCCGCGAGATCGCCTTCGCCTACGAGCCGATCGCCGCCGCCCATCACTACGAGCAGAGCGTGACGCGTGAAGAGCTCGTGCTGATCGCCGACATCGGCGGCGGTACCAGCGACTTCTCGATCGTGCGGGTCGGTCCCGAACGCCGCGCGCGCCCAGATCGCAGCGGCGACGTGCTGGCCAGTACCGGCGTGCGCGTCGGCGGCACCGACCTCGACACCGCGCTCAGCCTCGCTTCGGTGATGCCGCTGCTCGGCCTCGGGACGCAGCTCGTGAAGAAGAGCCTGCCGATGCCGAACGCGCTCTATCACCAGCTCGCGACCTGGGCGACGATCAACTTCGCCTATACCCATCGCAACGAGCGTGAGGTTACCGAACTGGTGGCGCTGGCCCGCGAGCCCGAAAAGGTCTCGCGCCTGCTCCGGCTCCTGCAGGCAGGATTGGGCCATCGTCTGGCCTTCACGGTCGAAGACGCCAAGATCGCGCTGAGCGCCGAGGAACGTGTCGGCATTCCGCTCGGCTTTCTGGAAGCGGGCCTGTCGGCCACGGCCACACGCGGAACCTTCGACCGTGCCATCGCTGCCGCGACAGCCCGTCTTTACGAGGCGGCCGGCGCCTGCATCGCCGCCGCCGGCCTCGTGCCCGACGCGATCGAGACCATCTTCCTCACCGGCGGATCGAGCCGGGTCCCCGCGGTGCGCCAGGCGGTCGCCCGGGCTGCGCCCGATGCCCGTATCGCCGGCGGCTCGGACCTCCTCTCGGTTGCCCTCGGGCTCGCTCAGATGTCGGGGCGGGTGGTTTGATTCGCAAAACCCGTCGTCTCGACCGGAGCGCGTAGCGCGGAGTGGAGAGACCTTTTATCGACCAAAAGCCGGCAAATGGTGGAGAGAAGGTCTCTCCGCTCCGCCCCTACGGGGCTCTCAAATTTGCGAGTCGAAGAAGGCGTCGGCATCGTCGGTTTCGACCAGGCGGCCCTTGCGGATTTCGAGGAAGCGGGTGGCCACGGTGCGCGTGAAGAAGCGGTCGTGGCTCACGAAGATGCAGGAGACATCGCTCTTCTCCAGCTGCTCCTCGAGGTCTTCCTGGCCCTCGATGTCGAGATGGTTGGTCGGCTCGTCCAGCACGTAGAAGTTCGGCCGCAGCAGCTTCATCTTGAGGAACACCAGCCGCGCGCGCTCGCCATGGCTCAGCACCCCGATCGGCTCCTTCAGCCGCACGAACGCGAAGCCCGCGCCGGCGAGGTGGCGAACCGCCTCCTTCTCGGTCACGCCCTCGGCCGAGGCCACGTAATCCAGGATCTTCGTCCCGACCGGCAGAGCGCTCATCGCCTGGTCGAAATAGACCAGGCGGCAGGCCGGGTTGAAGCGCACGGCAGCCTGTCCGTCATAGTGCTCGCGGTCGGGTTCGTAGGCTGCGGCCAGCGCGGCCAGCAGGGTCGACTTGCCGGTGCCGTTGGTGCCGAGCAGGGCGACGCGCTCGCCGGCGGCAATGGCCAGCCGATCGATGGCGATCAACTTGCGCCCCGATCCCGGCACCGTGATGTCGAGGTTGGACAGGCGCAGCGCCACCTTGGCATCGATGTCGCCGTCGGCCAGTTCGAGCCGGCGTTCGCGCGCGATATAGGTCTGCGTGCGCTCCTTCTCGATGCGGGCGATGCGGCTCTCGACGGCGTTCTTGCGCTTGTTGAGGTTGGGGTTCTTGACCGCCCAGACCTTGTAGCGCGCCGCCGCCTGCTCCAGCCGCTTGATCTCGCGCTCTTCCTGCCGGGCCCGCGCGGCCGACGTCGCGTCGCGGCGCAGCAGCTCCTCGCGGGCGACGGAGAAGCGCGTCTTGAAGGCGTGTACGCCGTCGGCGCGCAGGAAGAGCGTGCGCTCGGTCACGCGGTCGAGGAACTCGCGGTCGTGGCTGACGATCAGCATCGGGACGGCGAACTCGTCCGTCAGCCAGCGTTCCAGCGTGTTGATGTTGGCGAGGTCGAGATGGTTGGTCGGCTCGTCGAGGATCAGGATGTCCGGCTCCTCGAGCCGTGCCGCCGCCGCGATCAGCATCAGCCGCTGCCAGCCGCCCGACAGCGTGCCGAACGGCTTGTCGAGAGTTTCCGGATCGACGCCGATTTCGTCGACCAGCACGTCGATCCGCCAGTCTTCGCCGTCCTGTCCGACCTTGGCCAGCGACTTTGCCAGCACCTCACGCACAGGGAGGGCGGTCAGCCCTTCCGGCACGTCCTGCGGCACCTGGCCGATCCGAAGCCCGCGCGAGCGGATCACCTGGCCGGCATTGAGTTCGAGCGCGCCGGTCAGGCATTGCAGCAGGGTGGACTTGCCGGCGCCGTTCTCGCCGACCAGCGCGGTGCGCGACTCGTCGAGCAGGAACGAGACCTTCTCGAAGACGCGGCCCGAGCCGTAGAAGAAGGAGGCCTGCTCCATGCCGAGCACGGCCTGACGCGACGCCATCGTCTATCCTGACGCGAAATGGATCGCGCCTTTACCACCGCGACCCTGGCTAGACCAGCGTGCCGTCCCGGGCGACGATCCGGCCGCCCTTGACCACCAGGCTGCGGCGTTTGCGGCTGGCGACGGCTTCGGCGAGCGTGCTCGCCTCGACCGTCACGAAGTCGGCGGGGCCGCCGACCCTGATGCCGTAATCGGCGAGCCCGAGCACGCGGGCGCCCGCCGCCGTCACCATGTCGAAAGCGAGCGCCAGCTCCTCGTCATGGCGGAAGTTGGCGCGGTAGCCGATCAGCATGGCGCGCTCCAGCATGTCGCCGTTGCCGAACGGCGACCAGGCATCGCGTATATTGTCGGAGCCGCCGAACACCTCGACGCCATGCTCGCGAAGCAGCTTGAGCGGCGGAATGGTCGCGCCGCCGGGACCGTGGCTCATGATCGCGACGCCCGCGCGGGCGAGCGTGTCGGCCGCGCGGGTGACGCTGTCGGTCGAGACCGAGCCCAGGGCGAAGGCGTGGCTGACCGCGACCTTGCCCCGCAGGCCGGCCGCCTCCGTGCGTTGGGCGATCGCGAGGATCTGCGCGAGGCCGGGTTCGCCGCCATCGTGCAGATGGATGTCGACGCCAACGCCACGGCGGTCAGCGATGGCGAAGATGGCGTCGAGATGGGCGTCGAGGTCGCCGTCGATGCCGACCGGGTCGAGACCACCCACCAGATCCGCGCCCTCAGCGATCGCCTCGTCGAGCAACTCCGCCGTGCCGGGCGAGCGCAGGATGCCGCTCTGGGGGAAGGCCACGATCTCGATGGTGACGAGATCGCGGAAATGCTCGCGGATCTTCAGGACCTCATGAAGGTTGCGAAGCCCGAGCTGGTTGTCGATGTCGACATGCGTGCGCATGTGCAAGGTGCCGCTGGCCACGACCTGGCGCACCAGGTTCGAGCCGGTCTCGAACTCCGGCACGGTGCGCGCCGCGCGTACGCGGCGCTCGGCCTCGATCCGGTCCGACACCTTGTTGCCGGCGGATTGATTGGGCACCCACGGCAAGCCGAGCAGCGTCTTGTCGAGATGGATGTGGCCGTCGACCAGCGGCGGCAGCACGAGAGTTCCCGCCAGATCGACGGCGTCCGGTGTCGCTGGCGAAGCCGGGAGGAGGGAGGCGATCCGCCCTCCCTCGACCTCGATGTCGCACCGGCTGCCGTCGGGCAGCGTGGCATTCGAAAAGCGCACGCTTCCGCTCGTCTTACTTGGCGGCCGTCGGGCCGCCTTCCTTGCGCGTGATGTCCACGGCCTCGCGTGCCGCCTTGGCCATCAGGCCGGCATCGTTGGCGATGGTGACGAGCTGGAAGCCCTTGTGGATCATCTTCGCGGCGTAGCTGCCGGTGCCGTTGTGCAGGCCGGCGAACTGGCCGCGCTTTTTGGTGGCGGCGAGCAGCTTGTCGTAGATCGACAGGATCTGCGGCTCCTCGCGGTCGAGCATCGGCTTCAGGCCGAGCGACAGGCCGAGATCGGACGGGCCGATGTAGATGCCGCTGATGCCCGGCACGTCGAGGATGGCGTCGATATTGTCGATCGCCTCCTGCGTCTCGATCATCGGGATGACCAGCACCTCGTCGTTGGCCATCGCCTGGTAGGGCGTCGCCTCGCCATAGGCGCCGGCGCGGATCGGGCCGTTGGAGCGCTTGCCCTTGGGCGGATAGAGCGAATAGGAGACCAGCGCCTTCGCTTCCGCGGCCGTGTTGACCATCGGGCAGATGACGCCCCAGGCGCCGCCATCCAGCACCTTGCCGACGATGCCGGGCTCGTTCCACGGCACGCGCACCAGCGGCGTGATCGGATGCTTGTCCATCGCCTGGAAGCAGCGGACCATCGAGAGGTAGTCCTGCACGCCATGCTGCATGTCGACGGTGACGCTGTCCCAGCCGCATTGCGCCATGGTCTCGGCGGCGAAGCCATCGGGGATCGCCAGCCATCCATTGACGCAGGCCTTGCCGGCCTGCAGCCGCTTCTTCAGCATGTTCGACATCGATGCGTTTCCTCGCGATTTGAGAACGCGGGAGTTTACACAGCGACGGAGGATTGCGTGACGCTTTTGTCGCTGCGGGCGGGCCGGCTGGCCGTCGACCTCGCGCCGCAGGCCGGCGGCTCGATTGCGCGCTTCGCCGTCGAGGGCGGTGGAGAGAGCGCCGGCGACCTGCTGCGGCCCGCAACCGCTGCCGCCCTGGCCTCGGGGACCGGCAGGGACACGGGCTGCTATCCGCTGGTGCCTTACTCCAACCGCATCGCGAACGGCCGCCTCGGCTTCGGCGAAGAACTGTTCGAGCTCGCGCCCCGCTGGCCGGGCATTCGTCATCCAATGCACGGCGATGGATGGCGGCATCCCTGGCAGGTACTCCATCAAGCGCGGAGCCGGGCGGAGCTGGTCTATCTGCACGAACGCGGAACCCCGGGCGTCGACTGGCCGTTCCGCTATCGGGCGCGGCAATCCTTCCGGCTCGAGGAGACGGGCCTCACCGTCGGGCTTTCGATCGAGAATCTCGAGAATCGCGACGTGCCGGCGGGTCTGGGCCTGCATCCCTTTTTCGTGAGGGATGCCGAAACCGAACTCTTCTGCCGCCTCGCGGGCGTATGGCACACCGATCCGGAGGTCCTGCCGCTCCAGCGCGTCCCGGTGCCGCCCGAATGGGACTTCTCCGTCTCGCGCCCCGTCGACGGGCTGGGCCTCGATCACTGCTTCGACGGCTGGGACGGCGAGGCCGCCATCAGCTGGCCGCGGCGTGGCCTGCGTCTCGTCCTGTCCGCCACGGAGGCATTTCGTCATCTGGTGATCTATGTTCCCGACGGCCAACGTCATTTCTGCGTCGAGCCGGTGAGCCATGCCAACGGCGCGGTCGGGCAGACGCGGCTCGCGGCCGGCGCCACGTTCGGCGGCGAGATCTCGTTCAGGCTGGTTCAGATCTAGAGGAGTGTCATGCCGCCCTTCGCTTCCTATCCCAGCCTCTCGGGTCGCACCGTCTTCGTTTCCGGCGGCGGTTCGGGCATCGGTGCCTCGATCGTCGAGCATTTCGCCGAGCAGGGGGCCAGGGTCGGCTTCGTCGACATCGACGAGGCGGCCTCGAACACGCTGATCGAGAGGATCGAGGCCAGGCGGCATACCGTGCCGCTGTTCGTGCCCTGCGACATCCGCGACGTCGCGGCCTATCAGCGGGCCATCGAGGGCGTGGCGGCGAAGCTGGGGACCATCACCGTGCTCGTGAACAATGCCGCGCGCGACGATCGCCACACGCTTGCCCAGGTCACGCAAGACTTCTGGGACGAGCGCATCGCGGTCAACCTGCGCCACGCCTACTTCGCCATCCAGACGGTGGCGCCGGCCATGAAGAAGGCGGGCGGCGGCTCGATCGTGAACTTCAGTTCGGTGAGCTATCACACGATGACGCCGAACCTCTCCGTCTACCAGGCAGCCAAGGCCGCAGTGATCGGCATGACGCGCGGCCTTGCCCGCGACCTCGGTGGCGACGGCATCCGCCTCAACGCCGTGACGCCGGGCTGGATCATGACCCAGCGCCAGCTCGATCTCTGGGTGACGCCGGAGGCCAAGGCCGCCCAACTCGGGGCCCAGTGCCTCAAGGAACTGCTCTATCCGCCGGACATCGCGCGCATGGTCCTGTGGCTCGCGGCCGACGACAGCCGGATGGTGACGGCCCAGAACTTCGTCGTCGATGGAGGCAGGATGTGAGCACGGCCGCCATCGCGTCGCTGCCCAGGCGCTTCTATCATGGCTGGATCGCGATCATCCGCCACCTGCTGCCGCCCACCGCGTACTTCTTCGTCGCCTTCAACCTGATCGTCTTCACCACCAACCTGCTGGCGCACAATTACTGGTTCAACCTCGGCAGCTTCATGCTGGCCAGTACGACGGCGCTGATCGTCGGCAAGGTGGTGCTGGTCGTCGACAAGGTCCGCATCATCGACAAGTTCCGCGGTGCGCCGCTGATCCAGCCGATCCTCTACAAGACGGTCTTCTATTCCGTCGTCGTGCTGGTCGTGCGGTTCCTGGAGAAGGTCGTCGATGTCGCCTTCGGCGCGCGCAGCCTCGACCAGATCTACCAGATGGTCCTTGCCGACTTCACCTGGCACCGCTTCGTCGCCGTGCAGGTCTGGATCTTCGTCTGCTTCCTGCTCTACGTGACCGCCAGCGAACTCAATGCGCTGGTCGGCCACGGCCAGCTGAGGCGTCTCTTCTTCCATCACCGCTCGTCCGAGTATGGCCTCACGCGCCGGCAGCATATCCGCGCGCTGACGGAGATCAGCCGGTTGGCGGGCAACACGCCGCGCGAGCGCCTGCTCGATCCCACCACGCCGCAGGGGGCCCGTTTGGCCGAGTTGATCGACCGGCTGCGGCGGCGCAACGCCTGACGACGGGCGCGCGCCTGCAATCTAGAGGCTGGCGCGGCCGATCCAGGCACCCAGCAGCGCGGAAAGCTCGTGCGGCCTTTCCAGCGGCGCCATGTGGCCGCAGTCTTCGAGAATGCTGAAGCTCGAGTTTGGCAGCGCCTGCGCCATGCGTTCGGTCTCGGCAAGCGTACGCAGCCGATCCTGGCGGCAGGCCACCACCAGCGACGGGCAGGTGATGCGTTCGAGGTCGGCGTAGCCGTCGCGCCGCACAAGGGCTGCCTGGCGCTTGCGGACTTCGGGTCCCAGCCGTCGTTGCATGCCCCGCAGCCGGTCGAGCAGGACCGGATCGGTATCGCGGTCGGGATGCAGCCCCATCGCGTTCGAGGCGGCGCCGGCGGCCCGCGGCGGACGGTCGCCCGGCCGATAGCCCGAGAGCCGCCGCGCCCGTTCCTCATCGGAATAGCCGCGGGCGGAGGAGGCGACGAAGGCCACGCCCGCCACATGCTCCGGCGCCATCAGGGTGAGCACGCGGGCCACGAAGCCGCCCATCGAGAAGCCGACCAGCACAAAGCGTTCCGGTGCTTCGGAAAGGACGCGCACGGCCATGCCTTCGAGCGTGTCGTCTTCGTAGACATTGCCGAAGTGGAGCCTGCCCAGCGGTTCGAGGTCCAGGACCATGTCGGTCCACAGATCGGCATCGCACATGAAGCCGGGAAGCAGCACCAAGGAACGCATCGATGTCGAACTCACGTCCAGAGCGCCTTCACCTTCGGCAGTTCGGCCAGGCCGCGCTCATGACCGTACTTCAGCATCGGTCCGATCCACTTGGGATCCATGATGTTGTCGACATGCTGCGTGCCCGGCGCCAGACCGGCGACGGTCAGCAGGGTGCGCGTGCCGCCGGCTTCGAGATCGCGGATCTCCTGCCGCAGCGTGTTAGGCATGCCCGAGGTGCGCAGGCCCTGTGTCACGGCCTGGGGGCCGCCGTCGCTCAGGGAGATCACGAGCGCGCGCTTCACGCCCGCGACGACGTCGCTGTGCGTGCTGGTCCGGCAGATGCCGCCGTCCATGCAGAGCCGGTCCTTCAGCCAGGTTGGACCCATCGAGCCGGGCAGCGACGAGCTGGCCGCGCAGGCGACGTCGACGGGCAGTCCGGCGCTCGCGGAGACGACGAGGCGCTCGCCGGTGTAGCAGTCGTTTGCCGTCGTATGGAGTGCGGGCGAGGGCCAGGCGGTGGGACCGATCAGGCGGTGCAACGTGTTGAAGTACTTGTCCGTGCCGGCGGGATTGCGCGCCGCCATCGCGGCCCGGCCGATGCCGCGGATCGTCTCGAAGCTCGTATCCTTCGCGTTCACTGCGAGCATGCGGGCCCGCTCCTGGCTGGGATTGGCCTGCAGCGCAGGCACCAGTTCGGCGAAGAGCTTGGGAAAGTCGCGAAAGAAGTCGAGTTCGCCGGTGAGACGCCACAGGCGTCCGCTGCTCAGCACCGCGCCGGCGACCGAGCCGGCCGACGTGCCGACCACGACGTCCGCTGTCGCGAGGTCGACGCCATTCTGCTTCAGCGCATGAAAGTAGCCCATCATCCACGCGACGAGATAGGCGCCGCCGCCTCCCAGCACGAGACCGCGTTCCTTTCCCGCACCGGGAGGGGGCGTATAGGGAATGGGATGGGCAAGCCCGTCGCTCCAGCCGGCGGGCGTGGCGCCTGCGGTCGCTGCGGGCGCCGGCTGGGCGAGCGACGGCGCTGCGAGCGCCGTCGCGGAGACCAGTGCCCCCGCAGCCATCAGGCCGCGTCGGCCCACCTTCAATTCGGCCGTCATGGTCTATTCCTGGCAAAAAAATGGGTTCACACCACCAGCATAGCGGCCCACGCCGCCGCCAGCATCAGGAGCTGGCCGGGGATGACATAGAGGGCGAAGCGCGGACCGCCGGCGGTGAAGGCGAACACCATCTTGGTCACGGTGTTGGTCGAGAAGGCGGCGAGGATCGGGATCACGGCGGAGGACGGTGCGAGCTTTCCGTCCGCGACCAGCGACGCGACAGAAGCGGCAGCGGCGTGCGTGTCGGCAAAGCCCGCGGCTCCAGCGGCGAAAATCACGCCGGCTTCGCCGAACCAGTCCTGCAGGGCGGCAGCCAGCACCAGGACGGCCGCGAGGATGCCGGCGAAGATGAGCGCCGTGCGCAAGCTGAAGGCGCTGCCCTGTGTCGTCTCGACCGTGCCGCTGTCGGCCCGCAGCGCCCACAGGGTGAAGGCGCCGCCATAGACGATCGCGGCGGCGCCCGAGAACAGCAGCGGCTTCAGGAGGGACCGGAAGGCGTCGAGGTCCGTCACCGAGATCAGGATGCCAAGCTGCACGACCGTGGCGACGGAGGACATCATCGCGCCGGCGGCGGCCGGCTTGATCAGATGCGGATCGCGGGCCGCGCGCGCGCCCATGGCGCCGATCGTGGCGGAACTCGAGATGAAGCCCGAGGCAAGGCCCGCCAGCGGCAGGCCGAAGCGGGGTCCCACGATCCTCACCGCGACGTAGCCCAGCGCGCCCACGCCCATCACCAGGATCACCACGAGCCAGATGGTGCGCAGGTTGAGCGCGCCATAGGGGCCGATCGGATGGTCGGGCAGCACCGGCAGCACGACCAGGGTGGCGCCGGCGAAGATCAGCAGGTCGTGGATTTCGCCGTCGGTGAGCATCGAGCGCACGAAACGGTGGAGGGCCGCGCGGGCGTTCAGCAGCAGGGCGACGATCACCCCGACGCCGGCGGCGAAGGCGGGCTCGCGGATCGCGAGCCCGCCCAGCAGCGTGGTCGCGACCAGTGCCGTCTCCGTGGTGAGGCCGGGATCGGCCTCGCGGGCATGCCAGTAGGAGAGGCCCGCGAAGACGACCATGCCCAGCACGACGGCGGCCAGCAGGAGATCGCCCCCCGCTGCCGCGCCGGTCGCGCCGGCGAGCGAGGCGAGGGTGAAGGTCCGGAGTCCCGCGGCGCCGCGGCCCGGTCCTTCGCCCTTCTTGCGCTCGCGGTCGATGCCGATCAGCAGCCCGACACCGAGGGCCACGACGAAGCCGAGGAAGAGGGAAGACGGTTCGAACATGCGTCCGGACTCTAGCACCGGTTTCCGGTGTCAGCGCCCTCTCACCGCACCGTGCCGCTCGCGCGCACCAGCATGACGGTGGCGACGAGAGCCACCGTGGCGATCACGAACGTGAGGCCGAGGACTCCCTGCGCACCGTAGTTGGCCATCACCGCCGCCAGCACCGGCGGGGCGGCCGCGGAGACGATGCCCTGCGGCAAGGCCAGTCGGCCGAGATAGGTGCCGAACTGGGCACGACCGAACAGGGCGAGCGGCAGCGTGGCGCGCAGCACCGCCTTCAGGCCGTTGGCGATCCCGTAGGCTTGCAGGCAGAACAGCGCGGCCACGAAGTTGCCGCCGGCCAGGAACGCCAGCCCGAGGCCGAGAGGCAGGACGGCGGCGGCGAACAGGGCCGAACTGCTGATCGCGTAGCGGTGGCCGAACAGCAGTTCGACCACGCGCACCGCCACCTGCGCCGGTCCGATCAGCGAGGCGAGCAGCAGGGCGGAGGCGGGATCATGGCCCAACCCGCGCAGCACGCCGATGGCGTGAACGATGAAGCCGGTGAAGATGAAGGCGCCGCAGGAGAAGGCGATTGCGAGGAGCAGGAAGATGCGTCGGGTCTTGTCCGATGGCGGTGGCGCCGGCGTCGGACCGGCCGCTGACTGCGGGCCGACGATTGGCCGGCCGGGGAGCACCAGAAGATGGACGGGCGTGCAGAGCAGGAGATGGATTGCGGCATAGACCAGCAGCACGCCGCGCCAGCCGACCAAGACCTCCAGCGCCTCCGAGAGCGGCCAGAAGACGGTCGAGGCGAAGCCGCCGATGATGGCCAGGACAGCGATCGCCTGGCGCGCGCGGCTGCCGGCGATCTGGGCGAGCGCGATGCTGGCCGGCGTGTTCAGCGCCAGCGTCGAGGCGATGCCCATGGCGGCCCAGCACAGAAGATAGCTTGCGAGGCCTTGCGAGAAGGAAAGCGCGGCTAGCGACACTGCGTAGACGATCGACCCTGCCGCCATGACGGAACGCGCGCCGGTTCGGTCGAGCAGCCGGCCGACCCGAGGCGCGAAGAGGGCGCCGACGCCGAACATCACGGTGATGCCGCCGAACACGATCTCGCTCGGCAGCCCGAGGTCGCGCTCGAAGTGGCGGCCCAACACCGAGGGCATCAGAAAGGTCGTGCCCCAGCCCACGATCTGGGTGAGGCAGAGGCCGACGGTCGCCTTGGTCGCTGGCGTGACGATCACGCCGCCCGCGACTGCTCGGGATAGAGGGAAAGGAGACCCGCTTCGCTGGCGTCGCACACGCCGCGTTCGGTGATCAACGCCGTCACCAAGCGGGCCGGAGTCACGTCGAAGGCGGGATTGGCGCCGGCGCTGCCCTCGGGAAGGATCTGCACCGTGGCAAGCTCGCCCGTCTCCGTGCGTCCGGTCATGTGCGAGAGCTCGCGGGCGCTGCGTTCCTCGATCGGGATGTCGCGCACGCCGTCGAGAATCGTCCAATCGATGGTCGGATAGGGCAGGCCGACATAGAAGGGCACGCCGTTGTCGTGCGCCGCCAGCGCCTTGAGGTAGGTACCGATCTTGTTGCAGACGTCGCCGCCGCGCGTCGTGCGGTCGGTCCCGGTGATGACGAAGTCGACCTGATCATGCTGCATCAGGTGGCCGCCGGCATTGTCGGCGATCACGGTATGCGGCACGCCGTGCTTTCCGAGTTCCCAGGCGGTCAGGCTGGCGCCCTGATTGCGCGGTCGCGTCTCGTCGACCCAGACGTGAATCGGAATGCCGGCATCGTGCGCCTGGTAGATCGGCGCCAGCGCCGTGCCCCAGTCGACGGTGGCGAGCCAGCCTGCATTGCAATGGGTGAGGGCATTGATGCGCCCGCTTTTGTCGCGTGGCTTCAGTTTACGGATGAGGCCCAGCCCGTTTTCGCCGATGCGGCGGCAAATCTCGGCATCCTCGTCGCAGATCTCGGCGGCGCGGCGGTAGGCGGCCTCGCGGCGGTTGGCGGGCGGCAGAGGCGCCAGCAGTGCGCGTTGGTCGTCGAGCGCCCAGCGCAGGTTGACCGCCGTGGGCCGCGACTCCAGCAGCACCGTGTAGGCACGTGCCAGCATCGCATCGGACGGATCGGTCGCCATGGCGAGCGCCATGCCGTAGGCCGCGGCGGCGCCGATCAGCGGGGCGCCGCGAACGATCATGGTGCGGATCGCCGCCTCGGCATCCTCCATCGTGTGCAGGTCGCGCACGACGAAGCGATGGGGCAGCAGGGTCTGGTCGATCGCCTGGACGGTCGTGCCGTCGCGGCCAAGCCAGATGGTTCGATAGGGGGTGCCGTCTACTTTCACCCCGTCATTTTAGACGGCGCGCGCCACCGCGTCGATTATCGCCGCCGAATCGAGCCCGTAAGTTCGATAGAGGTCGGGAATGTCGCCGGACTGGCCGAACTTCTCCATGCCGAGCGGCACGACCCGCTGCCCCCGTACCGATCCCAGCCACGACAGCGCCAGCGGATGGCCGTCCATCACCGTCACGATGCGCGCATCGCGCGACAAGGGAGCCAGCAACCGCTCCACCGGGCTCGGCGAACGGTCGACCAGGCCCGCCGTGCGGCCACGATTCCGCTGCGCGGCAAGCCAGTCGGTATGGAGCCGGTCGGGTGAGGTCAGCACCAGCAGGCCGGCGCCGCCGAAGTCGCGTGCAACGCTCTCGTGTGCCGCAACCGCCTCGGGCGTCACCGCGCCCATGGCGACGATGGCCACGTCGGCACCGTCTTCCGGCGGGGCGTACCAGTAGCCGCCCGCCACGATGTCGGCCTGCTGCTGCGACGTCAGCGTGCGTTCGGGCTGTGCCAGGCTGCGCGTCGAGAGGCGCAGGTAGATCGAGCCGCCGTCGGGTTGCTGCATGTATTCGAGGCCGTGGCGCATCAGCACCGCCAGTTCGTCGACATAGGCCGGCTCGTAGGAGACGAGGCCCGGCTGGCCGATGCCGATCAGCGGCGTGTGGATGCTCTGATGCGCGCCGCCTTCCGGCGCCAGGGTCACGCCCGAGGGCGTCGCCACCAGCATGAATCGCGAATCCTGGTAGCAGGCGTAGTTGAGCGCATCGAGACCGCGCGCGATGAACGGATCGTAAAGCGTGCCGATCGGCAACAGGCGCGCCCCGAACAGCTGGTGGCTGAGCCCGAGCGCAGCCAGCTGGATGAACAGGTTGTTCTCGGCGATGCCCAGCTCGACATGCTGGCCCTTCGGCGTTTGCCGCCAGAGCTGGGCCGACACGACCTTGAGTTCGCGGAACACGTCGTCGGCCTCGGTGTGGCCGAACAGGCCGCGACGGTTCACCCAGGCGCCGAGGTTCGTCGACACGGTGACGTCTGGCGAGGTCGTGACGATGTGGCGGGCGAGTTCGCCGTCCTCCGACGCGATGGCGTTCAGGATCTTGCCGAACCCTTCCTGCGTGCTCGACTTTTTATCATTGGGCCGGGTGAGCTGCGCCGGTACGGCAACGACCGGCGCGTCGGTGCGGCGGCGGCCCTCGGCGTTGAATGGCGCCGCATCGAGGAAGGCCTGCAGCTCCGCGGGCGCTGCCGTGAGGCCCGCGAACTTCTCCCACTCCTGCCCGTCCTCGATGCCCATGCCCTTCTTGAAGCCCGCCATCTGGTCGAGCGTCATCAGGCCGGAGTGATTGTCCTTGTGGCCGGCGAAGGGCAGGCCCTGGCCCTTGATCGTGTAGGCGATGAAGCAGGTCGGCCGGTCGTCGTTCACGCCTTCGAAGGCGTCGATCACGGCCTGCATGTCGTTGCCGGCCAGGTTGGTCATGAGCCTGTGCAGCGCGGCGTCATCATGCTGCTCGAGGATGCGGCGCACGCCCGGATACTGGTTGAGGTCGCGCGTCAGCGCCTCGCGCCAGCCGGCGCCGCCCTTGAACACCAGCGCCGAATAGAGCGAGTTGGGGCAGGCGTCGATCCAGTCGCGCAGATGCGCGCCGTCGGGCTGGGTGAACGCGGTCTCCAGCAGCTTGCCGTACTTCAGGGTGACGACCCTCCAGCCGACCAGCTCGAACATCTCGGCGACCCGGCCGAACAGCCGGTCGTTCACCACCCCGTCGAGGCTCTGGCGGTTGTAGTCGATCACCCACCACAGGTTCCGGACGTCGTGCTTCCAGCCTTCGAGCAGCGCCTCGAAGATGTTGCCCTCGTCGAGTTCGGCGTCGCCGACCAGCGCCACCATGCGGCCGGTGGGACGCTTGCCGTCGCCCAGTTTCTTCAGCCGCACATAGTCCTGCACGATCGACGAGAAGAGCGTCATGGCGACACCGAGGCCGACCGAGCCGGTCGAGAAGTCGACGTCGTCGGTGTCCTTGGTGCGCGACGGATAGGACTGCGCACCGCCCAGGGCGCGGAAACGCTCCAGCTTCTCGCGGGTCTGGTGGCCGAACAGGTACTGGATGGCGTGGAAGACCGGCGAGGCGTGCGGCTTGACCGCGACGCGATCCTCGGGCCTCAGCACCGAGAAATAGAGCGCCGACAGGACCGTCGCCAGCGAGGCGCAGGAGGCTTGGTGGCCGCCGACCTTGAGCCCGTCGCGGTTGGGACGGAGATGGTTGGCGTGATGGATCGTCCAGGCGCTGAGCCACAGCACCTTGCGTTCCAGTTCACGGAGGAGGCGAAGGCGCTGGATGGGGGCGAGAGTGGTCATGGACACCGGCATACGCCTGCTGTGGTGGAAGGTCCTTGCGTTCGCGTCGCCAAACGCGCTGTATAGGGTAGGATTTACCTAAATCATGGAAGTCCGAGCAATGATCTCCCTGGACGCGATCGACCGGCGCATACTCGAACGGCTGCAGCATGACGGCCGCCTCAGCAACGCCGACCTGGCCGAGCAGGTCGGGCTCTCCTCCTCTCCCTGCTGGCGGCGGGTCAAGGCGCTGGAGGAGGCCGGGGTCATCAAGGGCTATGCCGCCCAGGTCGACGCCAAGTCGGTCGGCCTGTCGGTAAACGTCTTCATGAGCGTGTCGCTCACGACCCAGACCGAGAAGGCGCTGAAGGATTTCGAGCGCGCCGCGTCGGAACGACCCGAGGTGATGGAGTGCTACCTGATGACCGGCGACAGCGACTACCTGCTGCGCATCGTGGTGCCCGACCTCGAAGCCTACGAGCGGTTCGTGATGGACTTCACCAAGATCCAGGGCATCGCGCAGATCAGGAGCTCGTTCGCGCTGCGCCCGGTGAAGCAGGGCGCGGCGTTGCCGTTGGGAGAGATGAAGAAGGATCCTTCGCTGCGCTCAGGATGACACCGTTATTGTGATTGGCGCACGGTGCCGACTCCGACAACCGTGTCATCCCGAGCGCAAGGGAGGGATCCTTGATCACTCCAGCTCGATCACGCCGCTCATCATCGGCTTGCAGCGGCCGCCGATGTACGTCGCGACAACCGTGCCGCCCTTCTTCTCCGCACACGCCTGCAGCACGCTGGGGCGGCCCATGTCGAAGCCCTGGCCGATCGTCTTCACCAGGGTGATGTCGGCCTCGGGCCGGTGGTGCGCCAGCACGCCGATCAGGGCCACGTTGGCGGCGCCGGTCGCCGGGTCCTCGGGGATGCCGTGCTCGGGTGCGAACATGCGGGTGTGGACGTCGATCTCGCCATCCCTCTCCTGCACATAGAGATGAATGCCGACGATGCGGTCGCGCGGCAGCTCGCGGGCAAAGATCTCGGGGCGGGGCGCGGCCTGGCGCAGGGCCGCGCGCGACTTCAGTTCGGCGAACAGCAGCGGCGCGCCGCACGAGGCAACGCGCGGCGGGTGCACGTCGAGCTTCAGGTCGCCAGGGGTCAGCGAGCAGGCAGCCGCGACGAGGGACGGATCGATCTCCTCGCCGAAGCCGAGCGGCACGGGGGCGGCGAGGCGGGTCGCCACGACGGTGCCGGCCTCGCGCACGATGTCCATGGCGACCAGGCCCGCCTTCTCCTCGAAGACCAGCCGGTCGCCGGTCACGGACCGGCCGTAGCTGGTGCCGGACCGCGCGAGCACGAAGGCGGTCCCGACATTGGGATGGCCGGCGAAGGGCATCTCGGCCTTGGGCGTGAAGATGCGGACCTCGGCCGTGTGGGCTGGGTCCCTGGGCGGCAGCACGAAGGTCGTTTCGGCCAGGTTGAACTCGGCCGCGATGGCCTGCATCCGCTCGCCCGACAGGCCCTGTGCATCGGTGACGACGGCCAGCGGGTTGCCCCCGAACTGGCGGTCGGTGAAGACGTCCACGGTGACAAAGTTGAGTTTCATGATTCCAAATCTGGCACGGCGCGCTAATCTCGACGCATGACCAAAGCTCAGGCCGCTCCCAAAATCTCCTACGATCACGGCGTCTCGGACAAGAAGCTGATCGGCGAGACGATTGGCGCCTTCTTCGACCGCACGGTCGAGACCCATCGCGACCGTGAGGCGCTGGTGGTCCGCCACCAGAACGTGCGCTGGAGCTGGGGCGAACTCGGCCGCCGGGTCGACGATCTCGCCGCGGGTCTCCTGACCCTGGGGCTGGAACGCGGCGACCGCGTGGGCATCTGGTCGCCCAATACGTCGGAATGGACGCTGGCGCAGTTCGCGACCGCCAAGGCGGGCCTCGTGCTGGTCAACGTCAATCCGGCCTACCGGCGCGCCGAACTCGAATACGCGATGAACAAGGTCGAGTGCCGGGCGCTGATCCTCGCGCCCGCGCTCAAGACCTCGAACTATCTCGAGATCGTCGCGGATCTCGTGAAGGCGAACAAGCTCCCGCACCTGAAGCACGCGATCCGGCTCGGAAGCGAGAAGACGCCGGGCATGCTGAACTTCGACGATGTCGCGACGGCGGGCGGCAATGCCGAGAAGGCGCGCCTCGCCGAGCTGGGGCCGAAGCTTCAGTTCGACGATCCGATCAACATCCAGTTCACCTCGGGCACCACCGGCTTCCCCAAGGGCGCGACGCTCAGCCACCACAACATCCTCAACAACGGCTACTTCGTGGGCGAGGGGCTGAAGCTGACGCCCGAGGACCGGCTCTGCATTCCCGTGCCGCTCTATCACTGCTTCGGCATGGTGATGGGCAATCTCGGCTGTCTGACGCACGGCTCGACCATGGTGTATCCGTCCGAGGCCTTCGATCCGCTGGCGACCCTGCAGGCCGTGGCCGAGGAGCGCTGCACGGCGCTCTATGGTGTGCCCACCATGTTCATCGCCCAGCTCGACCATCCCGAATTCGCGAAGTTCGATCTCAAGAGCCTGCGCACCGGCATCATGGCCGGCTCGCCCTGTCCCATCGAGGTGATGAAGAAAGTGCAGAGCCACATGCACATGGGCGAGGTCACCATCGCCTACGGCATGACCGAGACCTCACCCGTGTCGACGCAATGCGCCACCGACGATCCGGTCGAGCGCCGGGTCTCGACGGTGGGCCAGGTGCTTCCCCATATCGAGATCAAGATCGTCGATGCCGAGGGCCGCGTGGTGCCGCGCGGCGAGACAGGCGAGTTCTGCACCCGCGGCTACTCGGTGATGAAGGGCTACTGGAACGACGAGGCCAAGACGAAGGAGGCCGTCGACGAGGCCGGCTGGATGCACACCGGCGACCTCGCGACGATGGACGAGCAGGGCTACGTCAACATCGTCGGCCGCCTCAAGGACATGATCATCCGCGGCGGCGAGAACGTCTATCCGCGCGAGATCGAGGAGTTCCTCTACCGGCATCCGAAGGTGCTGGACGTGCAGGTGATTGGCGTGCCCGACCCGCGCTTCGGCGAGGCGGTCTGCGCCTGGATCAAGCTGCATGCCGGCCAGACCGCGACCGACGAGGAGATCCGCGCCTTCTGCCAGGGCCAGATCGCCCACTACAAGATCCCGCGCTACATCGAGTTCGTGCCGGAGTTCCCGATGACCATCACCGGCAAGATCCAGAAGTTCGTGATGCGCGAACAGACGATCGAGAAGCTGGGGCTCAAGGCCGAAAAGACGGCCTAGCGCTGGGGGCGGTGCGCCTCCAGGAACATCCTGATGTGGCGCACTGCCAAGGGCACGCGCTCGGGCGTGTCCTTCCAAGGATAGAGCGTGACCTGCGAGTTGGGCGACAGCATCGCCACTTCCATCGCGACCTTGTAGGGGTGCGGCGGGCTGTCGTCGGGCGCCACGAGGATCGGCGTCTTGCAGGCCTTCACGAACTCGCGGGGCACGGTGAACACGAAGTCGGCTTTCTTCGTGTACATGTTGGTGAGGTACTGGCTCACCTGGTCCATCGTGTACTCCGGGCGCTTGGCCACGAAGTCGGGGCCCCAGCCCTTCATGTTGTTGTCGTAGAACTGGTTCGGCAGCTCGGGACGGAAGCCGGAGGGCTGGGTCAGCACGGCGGCGATCACCCGGTCGCCCACGCGCTTGATCAGGTTCCAGATCAGCGGCTGGCCGATGCAGTAACCCAGCACCATGAACCGGTCTGCGCCGAGATGATCCATCAGGCCAACATGGTCGTCGGTGAAGCCGTCCCACGTGCGCTCGATGTCGAGCGGGCCGGTCGACTGGCCGCCATTGGCGTTGCGCAAGTCGGCGCAGATGCAGCGGAAGCGGTCGCTGAACTCCTTCATCGCGCTGAACGGGTGTGTGTTGTCGAGCCCGGCGATCGTCGAGTTGAGGCCGCCGCCCGGTATGATCAGCAGCGGCAGGCCCGAGCCCGCCTCTTCATAGTGAATGCGGACGTCGCCCTTTTCGTAGAACGGCATGATGTCTTCTCCCTGCCGCCAGCGTGCCATGCTGGGCGGCAGGGTGCAAAGCGGGCCGCGATCAGCCCAGCAGCCGCTTCACCACGTCGAGCTGGATGTGGGCGGCGTCGACCATCTCGGCGATCGGCACGCTCTCGTTGGCGGCATGGCCCTGCGCGCCGGAGCCTGGGCCGAAGTTGATGATCTCGATGCCGTCGTCGGCATAGTAGCGGCCGTCGCTGACGCCAGTGGCGTTGAGGAACTTCACCTTGCGCCGGCTGTGCGCCTTCACCGCGGCCTCGAAGGCGCCGACCGCCGCGCCGTTCTCGGGCGCGAAGAAGCCGTTGGTGCCGGTCAGGAACTCGACCGCGTACATCGACTTCGGCTCGCCGACGCCGTCGACCACCTTCTTCAGCTCCTTGAACGCGTCCTTCACCTTCTCGTTGGGCAGCAGGCGGCGGTCAATCTCGACGGTGCAGGCCGAGGGCACGACGTTGGTGTTGTGGCCGCCATGGAACATGCCGATGTTCACCGTCGACTTCATCGCGCCGGAGACGCGGCTCTTCAGGGCCTTGTCGTAGTAGGAGCCGAGCGCGCCCACGAGGCGCATCATCCGCAGGATGGCATTGTCGCCGGCCGCCGGATTGCCGGCATGGGCGGCGCGGCCCTTGGTGGTGATCCGCGCCCACATGACTCCGCGCTCGGCCACGATCAGGTTGTTCTCGGTCTGCGCGCCGAGGATCAGCGCGTCGGGGCGCACCTTGCCGCTCTTGCGCAGGTATTCCATGCCCTCGGGCCCGAGGTTTTCCTCGTCGGCCACGAAGGTGAAGATCAGCTCGCCCGAGGCCGGGCCGCCGCGGCGTGCGATCTCCTCGGCGATCCAGATCTGCACCGCCATGCTGCCCTTGCAGTTGCCGGCGCCCAGCCCGTAGACGAGGCCGCCCTTGACCAGCGCCTTGTAGGGATCGCTCTTCCAGTTCGAGCGCTCGCCGACGCCGACCGTGTCGACATGGGCGTTGAAGGCGATGACCGGGCCCTTCGCCTTGCCCTTCATCCGAGCGACGACATTGTCGACGCCCTTCTTGTGCGTCGCGATCTCGACCTTGTAGCCGGCCTTCTTCAGGCGCTTGGCCGTATAGGCGCAGATTTCGACCGAGGTGCCGGGCGGATAGGGGCTCGGCAGCGCGATGAGGTCGGACAGGATTGCAACGAGTTCGGACTGCATCTTCTTCGACATTGACGGTTCCTCAGCGATTGGCCAGTTCGACCAGCACCTCGACCAGGACGCGGGCGCCGGCGGCGAGGTCCTGCGGGGTGGCATTCTCGATTTCGTTGTGGCTGATCCCGCGCTCGCAGGGAACGAAGATCATGCCGGCGGGGCAGAGATGGGCGATGTGCATGGCGTCGTGGCCGGCGCCCGAGGGCATGTCCATGTGGCTGAGCTTCAGCGCCTCGGTCTTGGCGCGGACGAGATCGACCACCATCGGATCGAAGTTGGTGGGCGGCACCGCGACCACGCGTTCGATGCGGGCCGGGCAGGGCGCCGCCCGGGTGGCGACGATTTCCTTCAGCTTCTTCTCGTGCGCTTCCAGCACCGCGTCGTCGGGATGGCGCATGTCGATGGTGAAGGTCGTGCGGCCCGGCACCGTGTTGGGCGAGCCCGGCGCCACCTCGACGCGGCCGATGGTGAAGCGCAGCATGTCGTGCTCGTCGGTCGTCGCCTCGTACATCGCCTGCGCGATGCGCAGTGCCGCTGCGAACGCATCCTTGCGGGCGGCGCGCGGCGTCGTGCCGGCATGCGCCTCCTCGCCCTCGGTGGTGACGATATAGCGGCGGCTGCCCTGGATGGCGGTGACGACGCCGATGGTCTTGCGGTCGTTCTCCAGTCGCGGCCCCTGTTCGATATGGGCCTCGACATAGCCGTCGAGCGGGAAGCCCGGCCGGCCGTCGAGCATCGGGGCCGGGGCGGCCTTCAGCGTGTCGGCGAGCGCGTCCTTCAGCACGACGCCCTTCCAGTCCTTCACCTGCAGCATCTCGTCGAGGTCGTTGTGGCCCGCGAACACCGCCGAGCCCATGGCGCCGGGCTGGAAGCGCGAGCCTTCCTCGTTGGTCCAGGCGACGGCGACGACGGGGCGGCGCGTCTTCACGCCGGCATCCTCGAGCGCTTCCAGGGCCTCGAACGCGGCCAGCACGCCATACATGCCGTCGAAGCGGCCGCCGGTCGGCTGGCTGTCCATGTGCGAGCCGCTCATCACCGGCCGCGCCTTCGGGTCGGAGCCCTCGCGGCGCACGAACAGGTTGCCGATCGCGTCGGTGGAGATCGTGAAGCCGCGCGCCCGGGCCCAGGCGCCGAGCAGGTTGCGGGCCGCGGCATCCTCGGCCGACAGCGCCTGCCGGTTGACGCCGCCCTTCGGCGTGCCGCCCAGCTTCGCCATGTCGGCGTGCCGCTGCCACAGCCGGTCTTCCCTGATCGCGTCGGCCGCGCCCATCCCGCTCTCCCAAGCTTGTCGCGCGAGCTATAGCCGCGCCATAGTCGGGCTTCAATCGCCCGCGTTTCCGAGGACTGCATGCACAACCATCTCGACCGCAACCTGATCGGCTACGGCCCCAACCCGCCGCATGCGCAGTGGCCGGGCGATGCCCGGATCGCGGTCAGCTTCGTGCTGAATTACGAGGAGGGCGGGGAGAATACGATCCTGAACGGCGATCCCGCCTCCGAGGTCTTCCTGACCGAGACGCCGGGCGGCACGCCGATCGAGGGCGGCCGCGACCTCTCGACCGAGTCGATGTACGAGTATGGCAGCCGCGCCGGCTTCTGGCGCATCCTGCGGCTCTTCCAGGAACGCAACATGCGCTTCACCTCCTGGGCGGTCGGCCGCGCGCTCGAACTCAATCCCGCCGCCGGCAAGGCGATGGCCGAAGCCGGCCATGAGGTCGCGAGCCATGGCTGGCGCTGGATCAACTACAAGGACTTCACGCTCGAGCAGGAGCTCGACCATATGCGGAAGGCCGTGAAGGCGATCGAGCAGGCGGCCGGCCGCGCGCCGGTCGGCTGGTACACCGGCCGCTTCGGCCTGCACACGCTCGAAGCCGTGATCAAGCATGGCGGCTTTCTCTATTCGAGCGATTCCTACGCCGACGACCTTCCCTATTGGGTCAAGGTCGGGGGTCAGGGAGGAGGGGCGCCGCACCTCATCATTCCCTATACGCTCGAAGTGAACGACATGAAGTTCGCCGTGGCGCCGGGCTTCAGTTCGGGCGACGGCTGGCTGCAGGCGATGAAGGACAGTTTCGACGTGCTCTATGCCGAGGGCGCGCGGGCGCCGAAGATGATGTCGATCGGCCTGCACTGCCGGCTTGCCGGACGACCCAGCCGCTCCGCCACCCTGGCGCGCTTCCTCGACTATGTGGCGTCGAAGCCCAAGGTGTGGGTGGCCACCCGGGAAGAGATCGCGCGGCACTGGATCGCGACCCATCCGGCCCCCACGGCCTGACCAGCGCCCGCGGCGTTACAATTGAAACACGAAAGGACTCGCAGTCCGGCTACCCGATGGCGCGCCCGGCGTGAGCGGCGTGGGACACGACGAAGCGTTTAAGCCCGTTCCGACGGCCTCTTTTCGATATCGGCCCTGGCCCGTTCGCCTCTTCGGCGCGGCCGCGCCTTGGCGCCGGGCGGGGTTTACCCTGGGGATAAAACCGTGAGAACAATGTCGGGCCGTGAACACTTTCCCGTCCGCCACCCTGCCGATCCTGCTCGCCGCGCTCTGCGTCGGGCCGGGATGCGCCCAGAAGCCGCCCGAGACGGCCGCTGTGCCGCAAGGCCCGACGGAGCATGAGATCTTCGTGCAGGCGCGCAAGGACGAAGTCCTGAAGTCGCTCGCCGTCTGCGAGAGCGGAAGCTGGGGACCGCATTCGAACCGCATCACCGGCGGGCGCGGTACCTATCACGGGCGCTTCCAGTACACGCCGCGCACCTACATCACCATGCAGCAGCGCCGCGACGGCACGGTGCTGACGACCAAGGAAGCGATCGAGGCGGCGCAGGACTACGAGAAGGCGGCGGCGCTCACGTCGTGGGTGATCTTCGAGCAGGGCGAGACGTGGCACTGGCCGCTGTGCAACCGCAAGCTCGGCCTCACCGCCAAGGTGAAGGAAATCAACGCGCTCTGACCGCCGCGCCTCAGCGCAGTTCGGCACAGAATTCCTGGATGCGCGTGCAGCCTTCGCGAAGGCTCGCCATGTCGGTCGCGTAGGAAATCCGGAAGTAGGGGCTCATGCCGTAGGCGGCGCCCTGCACCGTCGCGACATGCTTCTCTTCGAGCAGCGCGGTCACGAAATCCGTGTCGTTCGAAATCCGGCGGCCGCCCTTCGTGGTCTTGCCGATGCAGCCCGCGATGTTGGGGAACACGTAGAAGGCGCCTTCGGGCATGTGGCAGGTGACGCCCTTGGCGGCGCGCAGCATCGCGACGACCTCGTCGCGACGCTTCTGGTAGTCAGCGGCCCGCTCGTTCAGCAACTCCTGGGGTCCGTTCAGCGCGGCAACGGCGGCGGCCTGGCTGATCGTCGAGATGCCCGAGCCGATCTGGCCCTGCATGTTGGTCATGGCCGCGATCATGGCGCGGGGTCCACCGGCGAAGCCGACCCGCCAGCCGGTCATGGCATAGGCCTTCGAGGCGCCATTCACCGTCAGGGTACGATCCTTCAGCGCTGGTTCGACCTCCGCCACCGTGCTGAACGTCGCATCGCCATAGACCAGGTGCTCGTAGACGTCGTCGGCCATCACCAGAACGTGCCTGTGCTTCATGAGTACGTCGCAGATCTGGCGCATCTCGGCCGGTGAGCAGACCGCGCCCGTCGGGTTGTTGGGAAAATTGAGCACGACCCAGCGCGTCTTCGCGGTGATGGCGGCGTCGAGATCGGCGGCACGCAGCTTGAACTGGTTGTTCTCCGGACAGGTCACCGGCACCGGCACCGCGCCTGCGATCACCGCCTGGTCGGCATAGGAGATCCAGCCGGGCGCGGGGATGATGACCTCGTCGCCCGGGTTCACGCTGGCCATCAGCGCGTCGTACATGATCTGCTTGCTGCCGTTGGAGACCATGATCTCGTCCAGCGCATAGTCGAGCCGGTTGTCGCGCTTGAACTTCCGCTGGATCGCTTCCTTGAGCGGCCTGATGCCGTCCTGCGGCGGGTACTTCGTCTCGCCGGCCAGCGCCGCCTCGTGCGCGGCCTCAATCGCATGGGTCGGCGTGGGGAAGTCGGGCTCGCCGGAGGAGAGACCCACGATCTTGACCCCCTGGGCGCGCAGATCGCGCACCTTGCGGGTCATCGCGGCCGAGGCCGACACCTTCACGTTCTTCAGACGATCGGCAACCTCGAACATGTGTCCCCTTGGCCCCTTGTTGTCAGTTCTTCTTCCGGATGGTGAGTGCGATGCCGCCCAGGATCGCCGCCGACGCAATCAGCAGGCGCGCGGTGATCGGCTCGGCGAGTAGCACCACACCCCCCAGCGCGGCAATGGCGGGGACGCAAAGCTGGATTGTCGCCGCCGACGTGGCGGACAGCGCCGGAAGGGCCGCGTACCACAAGACGTAACCCAGGCCCGAGGTCACGGCCCCCGAAGCCATGGCGTACATCAACCCCGTGTGGTCGGGGGTGGCCTGGCTCGCTGCGGCCAGGCTGAGAACGGCGGCGAAGGGCACGGCGCGGATGAAATTGCCACCCGTTGCCGCGGTCGGATCGCCGGCGCTACGTCCGAGCAGCGAGTAGATGCCCCAGGCAAGCCCGGCCGCCAGCATCAGCCCCGCCGCGACGACCGGCGGCGCCGAGAGGCCGGGCAGCAGGAGCCAGACGAGCCCGGCGATGGCCACCAGAACGCCGACCAGGCGCAACCCGACGAGACGCTCACCCTTGAACAGGCCGTAGCCGGTCATGGTGAGTTGCACGGCGCCGAACAGGAGCAGCGCGCCCGTCGCGGCGGTAAGGTCGCGGTAGGCGAAGGAGAAGCAGACCGCGTAGGCGAAGAGCATGGCGGCCATCGGCCAGCTTCCCGCCGCCAGCGGCCGCCGCCCGCGGGAACGCAGCAGGATCCAGAGCACCAGCGCGCCCGAAGCGAGGCGGATCGAAGTGAAGGTCGCCGCGTCGATCGAGGTGTCGCGCAGCGCAATGCGGCAGAGCAGCGAGTTGCCGGCGAAGGCCAGCATCGCAAAGACGATCAGGAGGGCGATGCGCGCCGTTCCGGTCTCCCGGCTCATCTCAGGCCGCAAGCCCGCGGAGCTTCACCGCATTTCATCGCTCGTCGCTCTCCGGCACCCATTCCTCTGGAGTCGTCCTTCTTCTAGAGTGCGCCGCCCGCACGTCTGTCGCAATGGGATGACAATGAACGAGACCGAGTGGCTTGCCGAGTTTGCGTCCGCCTTGAAGCGATCGGACATCGATGCGGCGACGGCGCTGTTTGCCGACGACTGCTACTGGCGCGACCTCGTCGCCTTCACCTGGAATATCGTGACGCTGGAGAGCCGCTCTGCGATGGCGGACATGCTCCGGGCCCGGCTTTCCGAGGTGAAGCCCGACTCCTTCACGCTCTCGGGACGACCGGGCTGGTTCACCTTCGAGACCGCGCAGGGCCGCGGCACGGGTCATGTCCGGCTGAAGGACGGCAAGGCCTGGACCTTCTTCACGGCGCTGCTGGAACTGAAGGGCTTCGAGGAGAAGAAGGGGCCGACGCGCGAGCACGGCACGCAGCACGGCGCCTTCAAGGACCGAGTGACCTGGACCGACCGCCGCAACGCCGATGCAAGGGAACTGGGCTACGACCGCCAGCCCTACGTGCTGGTGATCGGCGGCGGGCAAGGCGGTATCGCGCTCGGCGCGCGCCTGAAGCGGCTCGGTGTGCCCACCCTGATCGTCGACCGCAATGCTCGGCCGGGCGACGCATGGCGCAATCGCTACAAGTCGCTCTGCCTGCACGATCCGGTCTGGTACGACCACCTGCCGTACCTGCCGTTTCCCGATCACTGGCCGATCTACACGCCCAAGGACAAGATGGGCGACTGGCTCGAATCCTACACCAGGATCATGGAGCTCGATTACTGGTCCTCGACCACGTGCAAGGGCGCTTCCTTCGACGAGGGCAAGGGCGAGTGGACCGTCGTCGTCGAGCGTGACGGCAAAGAGGTGACGCTGAAGCCGAAGCAGCTCGTGATCGCGACCGGCATGTCGGGCTTCCCGGAGGTTCCGGACTTCCCGGGAGCTGAGCGCTTCAAGGGCAAGCAGCATCATTCCAGCCATCATCCCGGCGGCGAGGGCTGGGCCGGCAAGAAGTGCGTGGTCGTGGGTTCGAACAATTCCGCGCACGACATCGCCGCCGACCTCTGGGAGCACGGCGCCGACGTCACACTGCTTCAGCGTTCGCCGACCCTGGTCGTGCGCGCCGATACGCTGGCGCGCAACCGGCCGCTCTATTCCGAGGAGGCGGTGGCGTCCGGCATCACCACCGAGATCGCCGACCTCACCACGGCGTCAATGCCCTACGGCGCTCTTCCGAAGGTGATGCAGCCGGTGGTCGAGCGCATCCGGCACGAGGATGCGGATTTCTACGCGCGGCTCGAGAAGGCGGGCTTCAAGCTCACCTTCGGCGAGGACAATACCGGCATCGGTCCGATGTATCTGCGGCGCGGCTCTGGCTACTACATCGACGTCGGCGCCTCGGAGCTGATCGCCGACGGCCGCATCGCGCTCAAGTCCGGTGTCGAGATCGAGCGCATGACCGAGGATTCCGTCGTGCTGAACGACGGCACCGAACTGAAGGCCGACCTGGTCGTCTATGCCACCGGCTATGGTTCGATGAACCAGTGGGCCGCCGAGCTGATCTCGCCCGAGGTCGCGGACAAGGTCGGCAAGTGCTGGGGCCTGGGTTCCGGCACCGCCAAGGATCCCGGCCCCTGGGAAGGCGAGCTGCGCAACATGTGGAAGCCGACGGCCCAGGAGAACCTGTGGTTCCACGGCGGCAACCTGATGCAGTCGCGGCTCTACTCGATCTTCCTGTCGCTGCAGCTCAAGGCGCGCCTCGAGGGGCTGCCGACGCCGGTCTATGGCCGGGCGGCGGTGCACCACAAAGCGTGACGGAGGGCGGGGACGCCGGCGCGATTGGCGACGTAGACTAGGGGCATGAACCTGCCGTCCCGTCGTCTCTTTCTCTCGTTCGGTCCGCTGCTCGCGGCTTCGGCCTGCTCGTTCAACATGGGCGAGCCCAACCTGCCGCAGACCGACCTGCGCGCGGACCTCAGCGGGGCGCGCGAGGTGCCGGCCACCGACAGCCGCGGCGAGGGCTATTTCGCCGCCACCTACCGCCCCTCGACCAAGGTCCTCGAATACAAGCTCAACCTGGTGCGCCTGAGCGGCCCGGTCCGCCAGGCTGGCCTCTACGGTCCCGCCGCGCCCGACCAGAACGCGGTGCAGGTCGTGCCGATCGACGTACCCTTCTATGCCGACCGCTCGACGGTGAACGACGGCGTGACGCTCACGGAGCAGCAGGCGAGGGAAGTGCTGGCCGGTCTCTGGTACGTGAACGTGCTGACCGAGAAGTATCCCGACGGCGAAATCCGCGGGCAGATCCTGCCGAAGAAGTAAAATTCCCGTCGTCGCGACCGGAGCGCCGCGGGCGCGAAGTGGAGAGACCTTCTCTCCACCAAAAGCTGGCAATTCGTAGAAAGAAGGTCTCTCCGCTACGCCTCGCTGCGCGAGGCTCCGGTCGAGACGACGGAGTTGGAGCTCAGTCGAACTTCAGCTTCCAGTCGATCCACTCGCACAGGCCGCGGCCCATCACGTCTTCGAGGTCGCGTCCCTTCAGCCAGGGCAGCTCCTCGGTGAAGAAGGTCACGCACTGGCGGTAGGTGCATTGCATGCGGGTGATGTCGGTGCCCCAGAAGAAGCGCTTGGGGCCGAAGGCGTCGAAGATGCGGTGTAGCCCGTCCTGGATGTTCCGGAACGGATAACCCTTGGTCGAATAGTGCGGCGCGCCGGTCGCCTTGACCGCGACGTTGGGCAGCCTGGCCAGCGCCACCAGCTTGTCGAGATGGATGAACGCCTCCTCGTCCTGGCCGTGACGGTTCAGCCCGCAATGATCGACGATCATCTTGAGGTTGGGGTGCGCTTCGGCGATCTCGCGGAACTTGTCGGGGAAGATGCCGCCCATGGTCGCGACGGGAATGCCCTCCTTCTCGGCGGCGGGCCACACCCAGTCGAGCAGCCCGTCGTTCAGCCATTTCTGCTCCGCCGGCTGCAGCAGCGCCCAGCGCAGACCCATCATGCCGGGCTGGTCGCGCCAGCCCTTGATGCGGTTGCGGCTCTCCGGATCCTGCAGCGGGAACTGGCCCATCACCGCGAAGCGCTCGGGATACTTCCTGGCGGCGTCGAGCGCGAGCTGGTTGGAGTCGGGATCCCAGGAATAGGGCGGGTGGATCAGCGCGGCATCGACGCCGGCCTCGTCCATCTCCTTCAGCGCCTGCTCGGCCGTGAACTTCTCGACCTTGCGGTGCAGGCCCGAGGGCGGCGTGACGGTCTGCGACCAGATATGGATCTGCGCATCGACGATCTTCATGTCGGCTTCCTCAGTTGGGGGTCGGGGCCGCCGGATCCAGCAGCTTCTCCTGCTTGAGCTCGCTCCACAGCTCGACCGGTATCTTCACGCCCATATGGGCGACGTTCTGCTTCACCTCGGCGACGCTGAGCGCGCCGGGGATGACGGAGCAGAAGGCGGGATGGAACAGCGGAAACTGTATTGCCGCGGCGCCGAGCGGCACGCCATGCCGCCGGCACACCGCCTCGATCTTCTGCGCCCTGTCGACCAGGTGCTGCGGCGCGGCGACGTAGTCGTGCGTCGCGCCGATCTTCACGTTGCCGGTCAGGATGCCGGAATTGTAGGGCCCGCCCAGGATCACCGAGACGTTCCGCTTGAGACACTCCGGCAGGAACTCTTCCAGCGCGCCCTGTTCGAGCAGCGTGTAGCGCCCGGCCAGCAGCATGCAGTCGAAGTCGCCGGCCTTGATGAAGCGCGTGCTGGTGTCGCTCTCGTTGATGCCGACGCCGATCGCGGAGATGACACCGGCCTTGCGCAGTTCATCCAGTGCGCGGAAGCCCGAGTCCATCACGGTCTTGAAGCGCTCGTCGAGGATCGCGCGGTCCTTGATGGTCCAGAAATCGACGTCATGCACCAGCGCGATATCGATCCTGTCGATCCCGAGCCGGAGGTGCGAGTGCTCCAGCGACCGCATCACGCCGTCATAGGTATAGTCGAACTCTGGCACGAAGCCTGGCAGGCCGTTCTCGCGGAAGTCCTTGGGCAGCGCTTCGCCCGGCTTCCGCACATGCAGGATGCGGCCGATCTTGGTCGAGAGCACGTAGCTGTCGCGCGGCTTCTCCCGCAGCGCTGCACCCATGCGCAGCTCGCTGCGGCCATAGCCGTAGAACGGCGAGGTGTCGAAATAGCGGATGCCGGACTCGTAGCCGTCGTTGGTGAGTTGCACCGCCTCGGCATCGGAAATGGTGGCGCGGAAACCACCCATCGGCGCGCCGCCGAGCCCGATCTCGGTGACTTCGAGTTTCGTTTTCCCGACCTTCCGGCGCTTGAGCGCTGTCATGTTCGTTTCCTCCGGGCCGCTACTCTATCGTGCCGCTTGCTGCATTCAACGGCGCGGGCGACAGTATCGCCATGGCGTTTCGCTGCCTTGCGGTTTTGTTTCTCGTGGCACTTGGATTACCGGGCGTCTCTGCCGCATACGCCGCGGATTGCGTCCAGGCCCGGGACGACTACGACGCCTGGGGGCGCGACTCGGCGACCTTGACGATCGTATCGGCCAGTTGCGGCTCCCTGAGGATCGTCGACCGGCGGCGGGACGACACGCGGACCGAGGTCAATGTCTTCGCGACCTACCCGGTCTTCGATCCCGCCCGCGACGATGCAGAGCGCCGCTACAACCAATGGGTCAACGAGCAGCCCGGCAAGATGAACTTCACCGGCCCGATCGTCCTCGGCGGAGCGAACGTCGCCGATACCATGACCGGCACCCTGTATCGCTCGCCGCGCCTGCTGTCGGCGGGCATCGGCGGATGGCTGTGCTGCGGAGCCCACGGGACCACGTGGGCCGATTCGCTCAATATCGATTCCCGAAGCGGTCGGGATGTGCGGCTGGCCGATCTCGTGAAGCTTACGGATGTCGCCGATCATTGCTGGGCGGAGTTTTCGCGCCTGGATGGCCCTATGCCGGGACAGGGGCAAGAATTCGCACGGGCTTACCCCACTGAAAGATTCGCGCAGTTGATGCAACGCGTCGTCTGGCGTGTCTCTGAAAAGGAACTCGTGTTGTCGTTCGGATACCTGCTGGGATATGCCGGAGCCGACTTTGCCTGCGCGATTCAGACTGTCGAACTGCCCCGTTTTGTGACGAGCGGCATCACAGTACCGTTCTGATGGATTTTGGAGAGATGGTATGACCGACGAGCGCCTCGTTCTGCACGGCAGTTTTACGTCGAGTTCCAGCTACAAGCCGATGCTCTTCCTGGCGCTCTCGGGCCTGCCGTTCTCGTTCCGCACGGTCAACCTGAAGAACGGCGTGCAGAAGGAGGCCGCGCATCTGGCGATCAATCGTTACGGCCAGGTGCCGGTGTTGCGCCATCGCGGGCTCACGCTGGTGATGTCGAACGTGATCCTCGACTATCTCGCGCGCACGACCGGCCACTTCGAGCCGAAGACCGAGCAGCATCGCTGGCAGGCGCGCGAGTGGCTGTCGTGGGAGAACGACGCCATCACCAACGTGGCCCGCGTCCGCCATTTCGCTCGCTTCCGCCCCGACGTGTCGCAGGACATCGTGAATTTCTTCCGCCCGCAGGCCGAGGCGGCGCTCGACTTCGCTGACAAGTCGCTGGCGGGCCGCGAATGGCTGGTGGGCGATGCCTGCTCGATCGCCGATATCGGCTGCTGGGGCCGCATGGTCTTCGCCCACGAAGGCGGCCTGTCGATCGATTCGCGGCCGAACCTCGCGGCGTGGCGCGACCGCATCAAGGCCCTGCCTGGGTTCGCGCTGCCCTACGATCTGATTCCGAAGAAGGATGCGGAGTTCGAGGGGCGTTAACCGTCATCTCGACCGGAGCCGCGCAACGCGCAGCGTAGCGGAGAGATCTTCTCTCGACGATCTGCCGGCAATTGGTGGAGAGAAGGTCTCTCCGCTACGCCTCGCTGCGCGAGGCTCCGGTCGAGACGACGGCCATTGTGACGACCGCTGCTGCTACGCCGCCTGCTGCCCTTCGACGGTCGGGCCTTCGCTCATCGTCGTGGTGCGGCGCATGTCGCGGACGATGTTGAGGTCGTCGAAGCGGCGGACGCGGTGCATGGTCGTGCGGTTGTCCCAGATCACGAAGTCATGCTTTGTCCAGCGATGGACGTAGACGAACTCCGGCTGCGTCGCGTGTTCCATCAGGTCGCGGATGAAGGCCATGGCCTCGGGCCGCGGCCAGCCGACGATGGCGCCGATATGGGCGGAGAGCAGCAGCGACTTGCGGCCCGTGACCGGGTGCGTGCGCACCAGCCGGTGCAGCACCGGCTTCATGCGGTGGCGTTCCTCGTCGGTGAAGTCGGTGAAGCCCAGCTGGCCGCGCGAATAGATCAGCGAATGCTCGCAGACCAGGTTCTCGATCTCGGCCTTGGTCGCGTCGTCGAGCGCGTCGTAGGCGGCGCGCATGTCGGCGAACTCGGTGTTGCCGCCATCGCGCGTCACGATGCGGCCGCTCAGCAGCGAGTAGCGTGCCGGCACGATGCGGAAGGTGGCATCCGAATGCCACAGCCGGTTGCCGAGCGCGGCCATGCGGCGCCGGTCGTTGCGTTCGAGACGCTTGTTGTCCTTGTCGAGATTGGAGACGTCGGCGAAGGCCTCGCCCAGTCGCATCGTGGTCGCCGTCAGGGTGGTGTTGGCGCCTTCCTGCAGGGGGCCGAAGTTGCGCGTGAAGGCGAGCTGCTGTTCGTCGGTCATGTCCTGGCCGGGCAGGACCAGCACGGCATACCTGTCCATGCCGGCCTCGACGGCCGCGACATCGGCCGGCGTCAACGGTCGCGTCACGTCGATGCCGGTCATCCGGGCGGCGAAGTGGGGCTGCAGCGGCTGGAGCGGACGCGTCTCGATCGGCAACGGCACCTCCCGTGGGTGAGGAGCCCTAGCGCAGGGCGGCCGCGATGTTACCACCGTCCACGGTCGTGACAGCGCCCGTCGTCTTCGCCGCTTTGGCCAGCGAAACGAAGGCCTGCGCGACGTCGTCGGCCGTCACCTCGAGGCCGAGCAGATTGCCGCCCATATAGTCGGCCTCGCTGAGGCCGCGCGCCTTGGATCGCTGGGCGATCATCTCGTCCGTCAGGAGACCCGTGCGGATGCGATCGGCATTGACGGCATTGGCCCGGATGCCGTCGGCGCCGTGATCGAGCGCGTACTGGCGCATCAGGAACAGGGTCGCGGCCTTGGGCAGGCCATAGGGACCGAAGTCCGGGCCCGGATTCACCGCCTGCTTGGAGGTGTTGAACAGCAGGCAGCCGCCCAGCCCCTGGGTGCGCATGATACGCACGGCGTTCTGCGCCACGCTCTGGTGGGCCCAGAAATTGAGCTCGAAGCTCTGGCGCAGCACGGCCTCGTCGACGTCGCCGATGCGGCCCTGCCAGGCCGCGCCCGCATTGGAGACGACGATGTCGACGCCGCCGAAGGTCGCCGCGACCGTGTCGAACGCCGCGCGCACCGACTTCGGATCGGTGACGTCGCAGGCGACGCCGAAGCCCTTCACCTTGGAGACGTCGCGGTCGAGCACCGCCACTTCGGCGCCCTCGCGCGCGAAGGCGGCAGCGGTCGCCGCGCCGATGCCGGAGGCGCCGCCGGTGACGACCACGATGCGCCGCGCCAAAGGTTTCTCGGCCGCGGCGCTGAGCTTCGCCTGTTCCAGCGACCAGTACTCGATGTCGAAGATGTCGGGTTCGGGAATGCACTCGTAAGTGCCCAGCCGCTCGGCGTCGGCGATCACCGCCACCGTCGTCTCGGCGAGGTCGGCCGCGATCTTGGCATCCTTCGACGTGTTGCCGATGCCGAACAGGCCGACACCCGGCACCAGCGCCACGCGCGGGATCGGATCGAGTTCCTTCTTCGCCGTGACCTGCTTGCCGTTGTAACGCATGAAGTAGGCGTGATAGTCGGCCGCGAACTTTTCGAGCGCGGCCTTGGCCTCGCTCTTGAACGTGTCCAACTTGCCGGCTTCCGGCGCGGGTGCGACGAAGGCCACGTTCTTGGTGCGGATCGCATGGTCGGGCGTCACCGGACCCTGCTGGCTGTAGCGCGCGATCTCCTTGCCGTTCACATAGGCCAGGATCTCGGGCGAACTGCGGAACTCGAACACGAAGCGCTGCGCGGCCTCGCGGCCGCCAACCTTCGCCGGCAAGGAGAAAAGGCCGCGCAGGATCGGCGCGACCTCCGCCGCCGTCGCGGGCTTCGCGGGCAACGTGGCGCCCGGGAAGATCTTGCGCGTGGCCTTGGCGAGGCGCTGCTCGGCCAGGGTCACGAGGTCGATCATGCGGACATAGGCTTCCTCCGCCGTCGCGCCCATCGTGAAGATGCCGTGCTTCAGCAGGATCAGCCCGTCGACGTCGGGGTTGGCGCGGGCGATCTCGGCGGTCTTCCTGGCGAGCGCGAACCCCGGCATGACGTAGGGCACCAGCGCCGCGCGCTTGCCGTAGAGATCGGCCGCCAGCTCGGCGCCGTCGGGCTGGTCGGTCAGCGCCAGCACAGCGTTGGAATGCGTATGGTCGATGAACTTGTGCGGCAGGAAGGCGTGCAGCAGCGTCTCGACCGACGGGTTGGGCGCCTTGCTGTCGAGCAGGTTGGCGCGCTGCACGTTCACCATGTCCTCGTCGCTCAGCGCCTGCAACCCCTGCAGCTCGCGCAGCGGCGCGAGGCGGACGGCGGGCAGGCCGGGCGCCTCGATGGTGCCCATGTCCCAGCCGCTGCCCTTCACACAGAGCACGTCGAGCGGCTGGCCGGTGACGTCGGCCATGCGCGTCTTCACCGACGTGTTGCCGCCGCCGTGCAGCACCAGCTTCGGTTCGCCGCCCAGCAGGCGGGTCGTGTAGACGCGCAGGGCGAGGTCCTCGCCGATTCCCTTGGCGGCGTGGCTGGCGATGGCCTGCCTGGCGTCGTCGTCGGACCAGAGGTTCTTCATGGCGCTGCCTATTCTCCCGGCTCGATCCCGGCATCCTTGGCGATCTTCACCCAGGTCGCGATCTCCTGCTCCTGGTACGGCTTGAACTGCGCGGGGTCGCGCGGCTCGACGGTGAAGCCGAGCTTGTCGATCTTCTCGACGACCTCGGGCTTCTTCAGGCTCTTGACGATCTCGCCCGAGAGCCTGTCGAGCGCCGGTTGCGGCGTCGCCGCCGGCGCGAAGAAGGCGGCCCATGACGAGGCGTTGGCGCCGGTCACGCCCTGCTCCTCGAGCGTGGCGACGTCGGGCAGCTGCGGATTGCGCTTGGCGCTGCCGATGGCGATGGCGCGGATCGTGCCCGCCTTGATCTGGGCGAGCACGCTGGGCAGCGTCGAGTTTGAGATGTCGATGCGGCCGCCGACCAGGTCCTGCACCAGCGGCGGTGCGCCGCGATAGGGGACATGGGTCATCTTGGTGCCGGTGCGTGCCATGAACAGCTCGGTCGACAGATGCGAGCCCGAGCCGATGCCGGTGGAACCATAGTTCAGCTCGCCGGGCTTGGCCTTGGCCAGCGCGATCAGTTCCTGGATGTTGTTCACCGGCAGGTCCTTGCGCACGACGAACACATGCTCGAAGGCGCCGGCGCCGGCCAGCGGCGCGAAATCCTTCACCGCGTCGTAGCCCGGCTCCTTCAGCATGAACATGTTGTTGCCGTGCGTCTGGTTGTTGCCGAACGTGATCGTCTGTCCGTCGGGCCTGGCCTTGGCGACGGCACGCGTGCCGATGGCGCCGGCGCCGCCCGAGATGTTCTCGACCACCACCTGCTGGCCGAGCGGGCCCGAAATGTCGGCGGCGACGATGCGCGCGATCACGTCGGTGGGACCGCCGGCCGGGTAGGCCACGACCATCTTGACCGGTCCCGAGGGTTGCCACGCCGATTGTGCGTTCTGGGCAAAGGCGGGCTTCACGAAGGGCGCGGCGAGCAGGCCGGCGCTGAACAGACGGCGCTTGATCATGGGAGCGGCTTCCTAGGCGTGTGAAATGACGATCTTGCCAAAATGCTTCTGGCTCTTGAGGTGGTGGTACGCAGCCTTCGCCTCGGCGAAGGGGAAGATCTTGTCGATGACGGGCTTCAGCCCATTCGACTCGATGGCGCGGTTCATCGCCTCGAACATCTGCGTGCTGCCGACATAGAGCCCCTGGACCTTGAGGTTGCGCCGCAGGATCGGCATCGGATCGAGCGTCGCCATGCCCGAGAGCAGCCCGATCACCGCGATCGAGCCGCCGAGCCGGGTCGCCAGGAAGGAGCGCGGCAGGGTGCCGGCGCCGCCGACCTCGACCGTGATGTCGGCGCCGCGGCCGCCGGTCAGCTTCAGCGTTTCCTGGTCCCAGTCGGGCGTCGCCTTGTAGTCGATCACGGCCTCGGCCCCCATCTGCTTCAGCCGTTCGGCCTTGGCAGGCGAACTCGAGGTGCCGATGACGCGCGCGCCGAACATCTTCGCGAACTGCAGCGCGAAGATCGAGACTCCGCCGGTACCCTGGATCTGCACGACGTCGCCCGCCTTGAGATGACCGATCTCGACCAGCGCGTTCCAGGCCGTGACTGCGGCACAGGGCAGGGTGGCGCCTTCCTCGTAGCTGAGATGCGCCGGCAGCTTCACGACGCCTTCCTCCTCCAGCACCGCGAGTTCGGTCAGCATGCCGTCGATCGCGCCACCCATGGCCGAAGGCATGGCGCTCTCGCTGATGGCGCCGCCGAACCAACGCTGCATGAAGCATCCGGCGACCCGGTCGCCGACCTTGACCCGGCTGACCCCCGGGCCGATCGCCACGACCTCGCCGGCGCCGTCCGACAACGGGATCAGGTCGGGCTTGGGGGCGGACCGCGCATACTGGGCCTCGATCGTGAGCAGATCGCGGTAGTTCAGGGAGCTGGCCATGACCCGCACCAGCACCTGCCGCGGTCCCGGCGCCGGATCCGGCCGCTCGGCCAGGGTGAGCGACTCGATGCCCTTGGGGGCAGGGATGACGTAGCACTTCATTTGGCGTCGCCCTTCAGTTCGATGATGGTCTTGGCCATGACGGCTTCCTGGTCCCAGGGGAACAGGATCCAGGTGTCCTGGCTCACCTCGGTCACGTAGCTGTCGACCACCGGGCGGCCGGCGGGTTTTGCATAGACCGTGGCAAAATGGGCCTCGGGCAGCATGGCGCGGACCGCGCGGGCGGTGACGCCGGTATCGACCAGATCGTCGATGATCAGCCAGCCGGCGCCCTTGTCCTGCTCGGCGGAGGTGCCCTTCAGCAGCTCGACCTTGGCGCCGCGCTCCATACGGTCGTAGGTCGAGCAGCAGACCGTGTCGATCAGCCGAAGGTTCAGTTCGCGTGCGACGATGGCGGCCGGCACGAGGCCTCCGCGGGTGATCGCGACCAGGCCCTTGAACGGGCCGAGATCGGCCAGCCGCCAGGCGAGCGCCCGGGCGTCGCGATGCAATTCCGTCCAAGAGACGGGAAACATCCTGTTGTAACCAGCACTGCCCGCCATGCGATTTCGTCCCTGGATCCTGTCCGGTTTGGCTTGCCCCATCGGGAGGGCTGCACTAACACCTTCGGCCGAAGCTTAGAAGTGTGCGCCACTGGGAAACAGGGTGCGCCGGGGAATACGGTACGGGGACCGCTGAAAAATGGGATTTGAGCTGACGCCCGCCTTCTGGAGCGGTCTGACCCAGATCATTCTGGTGAACATCGTCCTGTCGGGCGACAACGCGCTGGTCATCGCGCTGGCGTGCCGCAATCTGGAAAAGAGGCACCAGCGGCCGGCCATCCTGATCGGCAGCGGCGGCGCGATCCTGCTGCGAATCGTCTTCGTCCTGATCGTCGACTTGCTGCTGTCCGTCCCCTTCCTGAAGCTCGTGGGCGGCATTCTGCTGCTGTGGATCGGCGTCAAGCTGGTGCAGGGCGAGGAAGAGGGCGAGGACGGCATCAAGGCGGCCTCCTCCCTGGGCTCGGCCATCCGCACCATCATCATCGCCGATGCCGTGATGAGCCTCGACAATGCCATCGCCATCGCAGCCGCCGCCAAGGGCGACACGACGCTGATGGTACTGGGCCTCATCATCTCGATCCCGCTGATCGTGTTCGGCGCCACCCTGATCATGGCGCTGCTCAACCGCTTCCCGGTCATCGTCGTCGCGGGCGGCGCCCTGCTGGGCTGGATCGCGGGTGAGGTGCTGGCCACCGACCCGGGCTATGCCGCCAAGCTCAACGCCCTGACGCCCCATGCCAAGACGATCCTCGAGATCGGCTGTGCCGTGCTGGTCGTCGTCGTCGGCTTCTTCCTGCAGCATCGGGCCAAGCAGAAGCACAAGGAACACGACCCGGTGGACCTCGCGGCTGACAAGGGCAAGGAGTAGCGATCATGCACAAGATCAATGCCATCCTCGTCGCGGTCGACGGTTCGGAGACCTCCGATCGCGCGGTCCAGCATGCGCTGGACATGGTCGCCACCGGCTGCGCAGCCGAGCTGCATCTGCTGAACGTCCAGCCGAGCGTCGGCGGCGCCGTCTCGACCTTCGTCTCGCGCGAGCAGATCGATTCCTATCACCGGGAAGAGGGCGAAAAGGCCCTCGCCTCGGCGCTGGCCCTGGCCCAGAAGGCCTCGGTGCCGGCCAAGAAGCATGTCGGCGTCGGCCGCCAGGGCGAGATCGTTGCCGATTTCGTCCGCAAGACCGGCGCGGGTCTCGTGGTGATGGGCACGCGCGGCCATACCGGCCTCACCGGCGTCCTGCTGGGCTCGGTGGCCCAGGACGTGATCGCCCATTCCAAGGTGCCCGTCACCCTGGTGAAATAGGGGGCGTGAAGTAGCCATTCCGGTCCGGACGGCGTAGAACGCGGCCCTGCAGGAGGACCGCGTTTGGCCGAGGAGATGTGGCGACACGAGGCGCTGGCGCCCTATGCGACGCTGCCGTGGCAGAGCAGGGGACGTCATCATCGCGAGGCCGAGTCGCCGAGCCGCAGCCCGTTCCAGCGCGACCGCGACCGTATCATCCATTCGACGGCGTTTCGGCGGCTGAAGCACAAGACGCAGGTCTTCGTGTTCCACGAAGGCGACCACTACCGCACCCGCCTCACTCACTCCCTGGAAGTCGCCCAGATCACGCGCACGATCTGCCGCGTGCTGCGCCTCGACGAGGATCTCGGCGAGGCCGTGGCCCTCGCCCACGACCTCGGCCATACGCCTTTCGGCCATGCCGGCGAGGAGGCGCTGCACGGCGTCATGGCGCCCTATGCGGGCTTCGACCACAACGCCCAGACGCTGCGCATCCTCACCAAGCTCGAGGACCGCTATGCCGAGTTCAACGGGCTGAACCTCACCTGGGAGACGCTCGAGGGCGCGGTCAAGCACAACGGCCCGCTGCTGAAGCCGGGCCGGGCGCTGACCGAGCTCCCGGCGGCGATCGTCGACTATTGCAAGGACCACGACCTCGAACTCGACGGCCATGCCGGGCCGGAGGCGCAGGTGGCGGCGCTGAGCGACGACATCGCCTACAACAACCACGACATCGACGACGGGCTGCGGGCCGGCCTGTTCGAGGTCGGGGACCTGCTCGACCTGCCGCTGGTGGGCGAGATGTTCTCGCTGGTGACGACCAAGTATCCCGGCATCGACCAGACGCGCCTGATCCACGAGGCGGTGCGGCGCGTGATCAACGCCATGGTCGAGGATGTCGTGGCCGAGACCCGGCGGCGGCTGGCCGAAGCCGGGCCGAAGTCGGTCGCGGACATCCGGGCCCTCGGGCGTCCGGTCGTCGCCTTCTCGGAGGCGATGGCGGCCACCGAGAAGACCGTGAAGCGCTTCCTCTACACGCGCATGTACGAGCACTGGAAACTCAACCGCTCGCATTCCAAGGCCCGCCGCGTCGTCGTGGACCTGTTCGAGCTGCTGTTTGCCGAGCCCAACTGCCTGCCCTCGCCGTGGCGCGAGAAGGCCGAGCTGGCCGGCACGCACGCCCGCGCCCGCGTGGTTGCCGACTACATCGCCGGCATGACCGACCGCTTTGCCCTCGACGAGCACCGCCGCCTGTTCGACCTCTATTCCTGAGCGTCATCGGAGCGCGCCACTCCAATGGCGCCTCAAGAAATCCGAGCGCCACTTCAGCGCGGGGGTTACCCCGCGCGCAGTGGCGCGCTCCAATGAGGCAACTCGGCCCCGGATGACAAAGGGCGCGGATTCGGCAATACCCGCCCCATGAATCCCTACCGTCATTTCATCGGCGAGATCGTCGCGGCCCTCCAGTCCATGCAGGCCGCCGGCGAACTGCCCGAAAAGCTCGATTTCTCCGCCATCACCGCCGAGCCGCCGCGCGATCCGGCGCATGGCGACATCGCGACCAACGCCGCGATGGTCCTGTCCAGGGCGGCCGGCAAGAAGCCGCGCGACATCGCCGAGCCGCTGCTCGCCCGCCTCAAGGCCAATCCCGACGTCGTCGATGGCGCGGTGGCGGGGCCGGGCTTCCTCAATCTCAAGATCGCCGACGGCTTCTGGCGCGCGCGCCTTGCCGACTGCCTGAAGGCCGGGATCGCCTATGGCGATTCGACGATGGGCAAGGCCGAAAAGGTGAACGTCGAATACGTGTCGGCCAACCCGACGGGCCCGCTGCACGTCGCGCATGCGCGCGGCGCCGTCGTGGGCGACGCGCTCGCCAACCTGCTGCACAAGGCGGGCTACGACGTCACCAAGGAATACTATATCAACGACGCGGGCGCCCAGGTCGACAAGCTCGGCCAGTCGACCTACCTGCGCTACCGCGAGGCGCTCGGCGAGACGATCGACTCGATCCCCGAAGGCCTCTATCCCGGCGAGTACCTGAAGGACGTGGGCGCAGCGATCGCCAAGCGCGACGGCGCGCGCTGGATCGGCAAGCCGGAGTCCGACTGGCTGGCGGAGATGCGCGCCTTCGCCATCGCCATGCTGATGGCGGAGATCAAGGCCGACCTCGAGACGCTCGGCGTCCATATCGACGTCTTCTCGTCGGAGCGCGCGCTGGTCGAGAGCGGCGCCGTCGACCGCGCCTTCGAGGAGCTGACGAAGCAGGGGCTGATCTACCAGGGCCGCCTCGAGCCGCCGAAGGGCCAGCTTCCCGACGATTGGGAAGACCGCGAGCAGACGCTGTTCCGCGCCACCCAGTTCGGCGACGAGGTCGACCGGCCGCTCAAGAAGTCGGACGGGAGCTGGACCTACTTCGCCAACGACATCGCCTATCACCACGACAAGTACCGTCGCGGCTTCGCCGACATGATCGACGTGTGGGGCGCCGACCATGGCGGCTACGTCAAGCGCATGAAGGCGGCGGTCAGCGCCATCACGGCTGAGCAGGGCGAGCTCGACGTGAAGCTCTGCCAGCTGGTGCGCGTGATGCGCAATGGCGAGCTGGTGCGCATGTCCAAGCGCGCCGGCACCTTCGTAACCCTGCGCGACCTCCTCGACGAGGTCGGACCCGATGTCGTGCGCTTCACCATGCTCACGCGCAAGAACGACGCGCCCTTCGACTTCGACCTGGTGAAGGCCACCGAACAGTCACGCGACAACCCGGTCTGGTACGTCCAGTATGGTCATGCGCGGACGCGCTCCGTGATGCGCCAGGCGACCGCCGCGGGCATCGCGGTCGAGGGTCTGGCCGGCGCGCCGCTCGACCGTCTGTCGGACGCGGGCGAACTCGCGCTGATCCGCATGATCGCCCAGTGGCCGCGCCAGGTCGAAGCGGCGGCGGTGGCTCACGAGCCCCATCGCATCGCGTTCTATCTGTACGACCTTGCGGCCGCCTTCCACTCCCACTGGAACCGGGGACGGGAGGAGCCGGGCCTGCGTTTCGTGATCGAGGGCGACTCCGATCTCACGCGGGCGCGACTGGCATTGGTACAGGGAATCGGTTTTGTGATAGGATCCGGCCTAAAGGTCTTCGGCGTAACACCCGTCGATGAAATGAGATAAAAAATGCATGTTCGCCGGTCCCCCTCCGGCGACGGACCAACGATCTACCGGCCCAACGAGTCGGTAGCTGTGCGGCTCGATCCTCCGCCTCGGCCCGTCGCGCATGAACCCGATTCGATCCCCCCGCCGCCCCGGGACTCGCTGCTCATGCGGGTCAACCGTCGCCGCGGCCAGATCCTCACGGTGATGGTTTCGGTCGCCGCCATCGCGAGTTTCGGCTCGGTCGTCTGGTGGGCCCACAATCAGGACGTCAAGGCGGGCGGCAGGGGACTGGAGCCGCTGGTCGTACAGGCGCCCACCACGCCGGCGCGCATCAAGCCCGAGAATGCCGGCGGCCTCGTGGTGCCCAACCAAGACAAGGAAGTCTTCAACCGCATCGCGCCCGGTGCCGTGCCCACCCAGCCCGAGAAGCTGTTGCCGGTCGCGGTGACGCCGAAACTGCCGGCCAACGGCCTGCCGCTGCCGGCCTCGCCGCCAAGGGAGGCGGAAGCGGCCAAGACGCCGACGCCGCTGCAGTCGGCCTCGGCCACCGGCGGTCCCGGCCCCGCGCCCGCCGTCACGGAGTCGAAGGGACCGGCCAATCCGCCGAACATGCAGCCGTCCACCAACGCGCCGACCACGACCGAAAGCGGCCCCAGCATCGCCAGCCTGATCGAGAACATGTCCGGCCCGACCGGCGGCTGGCGCATCCAGGTCGCCTCGGTGAAGAACGAGGACGTCGCTAAGTCGACCTGGGCGCGGCTGCAGAGCGCGCATGGCGAGCAGTTGGCGAACCTGCGCATGCAGGCTGTCCGCGTCGACCTCGGCGACCGTGGCGTCTGGTACCGCGTGCAGGCCGGCCCGCTCGACGAGAAGCAGGCCCATTCGGTCTGCGCGTCGCTGAAGGCCCGCAAGGCCGACTGCGTCTCGGTCCCGCCCGCCCGCTAGGATGTGGATTGAGGCGACGGCATTCGGAATCGATCCCTTCCCCATTCGGATGGGGAAGTGCCCCGTCATACGGGGCGATGGGGTCATGGGCCGAACGAGGCTCGGCTTCTCTCTGACCCCTCCGTCGGCTTCGCCGCCACCTCCCCATTTGAATGGGGAGCAGGGTGATTCTGCTTCGTCCGGAAAGAGGATTTGCCGATGAGCCGCCCACGCGCGCTGATTTTGGGCTGCGCCGGGACGGAACTGTCGGCGGAGGAGCGTGCCTTCTTCCGCGATGCCGATCCGCTGGGCTTCATCCTGTTCGCCCGCAACATCGACACGGTCGAGAGCACGCGCCGCCTGGTCGACGAGTTGCGTTCCTGCGTGGCGCGCGGCGAGGCGCCGGTCCTGATCGACCAGGAAGGCGGCCGGGTTGCCCGGCTGCGGCCGCCGCAGTGGCGCAAGGCGCCGCCGGCCCGGTTGCTGGGCGACCTCTATGCCCGCGATCCCGATGCCGGGCTCGAGGCGACCAGGCTCAATTCCCGTCTGTTGGCCGCGGACGTGGCCTCGGTCGGCTGCGATGTCGACTGTCTGCCCGTTCTCGACATCGCCTTCCCGGAGACCCATGCGGTGATCGGCGACCGCGCCTATGCCGACCGGCCCGAACCGGTCGCGGCGCTGGGCCGGGCCGCCGCCGAGGGCCTGATGGCCGAGGGCGTGATGCCGGTCATCAAGCATATTCCCGGGCATGGCCGGGCCACGGTCGACAGCCACGAGGCGCTCCCCAGGGTCACGGCGTCGCGTGCCGAGCTGGAGCGGACCGATTTCGTGCCCTTCCGGCTGCTGTCGGACCTTCCCTGGGCGATGACCGGCCACCTCCTGTTCGACGCCATCGATCCAAAGGACTGCGTCACGGTTTCTGCGGGTGCCGTGCAGAGCGTGATCCGGTCGCATATCGGCTTCGACGGGCTGCTCCTGTCGGACGATCTGTCGATGCAGGCGCTCGGGGGCTCGCTGGGCGAGCGGGCGGCACGGGCGCTCGCCGCCGGCTGCGACATCGCCCTCCACTGCAACGGACGGATGTCCGAAATGGTGGAGATCGCGGGCCGCAGCGGTTCGATGACCGAACCGGCCCATCGACGTTTCCAGGACGGGCGCCGCTTTCTCGCCCGCCATCGCGATCCCGCCGGCGCCCGGGGGCTCGCCGAAGCCGCCCGACGGGTCGCCGAACTCCTTCCGGCGTGGGGATAAGGCAGGGCCAAATCCTGTGGCGGCAGGCGCCTTCGCTGACTAAACCGGGACTGCATGACCGAATCCGCCAGCCCGCCCCCCGAAGAGGCGCCCGTCGTCGATGGCGCCGTTCCGCCGGCTGACGCGACTCCGGCCGCGGGCGCCGCTGCCGATGACTTCGCCGCGACCGGACCCGACGTCATCGCACCGGGCGAGGGCGAGCTGATCGTCAATCTCGAGGGTTTCGAGGGTCCGCTCGACCTGCTGCTGAGCCTGGCGCGCGATCAGAAGGTCGATCTGCGAAAGATCTCGATGGTGGCGCTGGTCGACCAGTATCTGGTCCACATCCATCAGGCCCGCCGCATGCGGCTCGAACTGGCCGCGGACTATCTCGTGATGGCGGCCTGGCTCGCCTACCTGAAGTCGCGGCTGCTGCTGCCGGAACCGCCGGCCGGCGAGGAACCTTCGGGCCAGGAGATGGCGGACGCGCTGCAGTGGCAGTTGCGCCGCCTCGAGGCGATGCAGGAGGCCGGTGCGCGGCTGATGGCACGGCCCCAGCTCGGCCGGGACATCTTTGCGCGCGGCCAGCCCGAAGGGATCGTCGTCGTGCGTCGCGCCGTCTGGGACGTGAAGCTCTACGACCTGCTCAGCGCCTATGGCTCGCAGGTCCGGCCGAAGGACGCCGACACCTACCAGATCGAGCCCATGCAGTTCTTCTCGGTCGAGGAGGCTGCGGAGCGGCTGGGGCGCATGCTGGGCATCGCCATCGACTGGCAGTCGCTCGAGGCTTTCCTGCCGGCCGGCCTCACCGATCCGGCACGTCGCCGCTCGGCGATCGCCGCGACCTTCGTGGCGGGCCTCCAGCTGGCCAAGGACGGTCAGATCGAGCTGCGCCAGAGCGAGCGTTTCGGCCCCATCCATCTGCGTAAACGTACCGAGCAACCGTGACGGTTCCCGCCATGTCAGACATCGAAAACGCCACCCCCGCCGTCGAAGATCCCGACGCGCTCGCGCTCGTCCGTGACGAGGCCGCCGCCAAGGAGAAGGAGGACGAAGGGAAGGACGCCGAAGAGAATGAAGAGGAGTCGGAGGACGACGACGAGTCTGGCGACGACGATGATTCCGACGACGATGATGACGACGAGGACGACGACGAAGACGAAGACGACGAAGACGAAGACGAGGATGATGAAGACGAGGACGACGATGGCGAGGTCGACAGGCCGGCAAAGGCTGCCGTCGTAGAAGAGCCGTCCGAGCCGGTCGAGGCAGCTGACGGCGCCGAAGTCGAGAGCGTCGCCGTCGAGAGCGTTGCCGTCGGGGCCGCTGCGGCCGCGGTCGTTGCCGCATCGGCCGCGATCGGGTCGGAAACCGGCGAGAACGTCACCGACGTCGTTTCGCCCGACCATGCGCAGCATCTTCGCCTGCTCGAGGCGCTGATCTTCGCCGGCACCCAGGCGCTGGACGAAAAGGAACTGGTCGATCGCCTGCCCAACGATGCGGACGTGAAGCGCCTGCTGGCTGATCTCGCGGAGCTCTATGCCGGCCGGGGGGTCAACCTCGTGCAGGTTGCAGGTGGCTACGCCTTCCGGACGGCGCCGGACCTCTCCGAGAAACTCAAGATCGAGAAGCCGGTGACGCGCAAGCTGTCGCGGGCCTCGGTCGAGACGCTGGCCATCATCGCCTACCACCAGCCGGTGACGCGCGCCGAAATCGAACAGGTGCGCGGCGTGGGCCTGAGCAAGGGCACGCTCGACCTGCTGTTCGAGCAGAACTGGATCAAGCCGATGGGGCGCCGCCGGGCGCCGGGCAAGCCGGTGACCTGGGGCACGACGGACTTTTTCCTTGAACATTTCGGCCTGCCGAGCCTCGACGACCTGCCGGGCCATGAGGAACTGAAGGCGGCCGGGCTCCTGGATGCCCGTTCCCAGCCCCCGATTTTCAGGCCCGAGGAGCCCGATCTGCCCCTCGAACCGATGGAGGACGAGGCCGACGAGCCCCTCGCCGTCGAGGAGAGCCGTACGGAATCCGGGCGCTGACGCCCCGGAAGCGCCTTATTCGACAGGTTGCCGGGGCTTCGTGACGGGTGCCATAATCGGCCCTCGTAAATCGACACGCCGATTGCAATCGATCTTGGGAGCATTGTGAAATGGGAAGCTTCAGCATTTGGCACTGGCTGATCGTGCTGGCCGTCGTGCTGCTGCTCTTCGGCGGTCGCGGCAAGGTCTCGCAGCTCATGGGCGACTTCGGCAAGGGCCTCTCGGCCTTCAAGAAGGGCGTCGGGGGCGGGCAGGAAGAGACACCGCCGCAGGCTCAGCCGGGTACGCAGCCGGGCGACAGCGCCAAGCCGATTTCGGCTCAGGCGACGACCACCCCGCCGGGCGGCACAGTCCACCACCAGGACAGCGCCGCCAAGGTCTGAGACACGCGCGACGCGAGGGCCTGAACGGCCATGTTCGGAATCGATAGTCCGGAACTGCTCGTCATTGCGGTCGTGGCGCTCGTCGTCATCGGCCCCAAGGAACTGCCGGGCATGCTGCGCAGCTGGGGCAAATGGATGGCCCAGATGCGTGGCATGGCCTCGGAATTCCGCGGCCATGTCGACGAGATGGTTCGCCAGGCCGACCTCGACGACGTGAAGAAGCAGCTCACCGCCTCCCAGGGCCTCGACCTGCAGGCGCTCGACCCCACCCGGGAGATCAAGAGCGCGCTGCAGGAAGGCATGGCCGAGGGCGAGAAGGCCATGGCCGAAGCCAGGGCCAAGCTGGACAATCCGCTGGTCGAGCCCGAATCGGCGCCGCAGATCGCGGCCGAGCCCCAGCCGGCGCTCGAAAGCGCGCCGGCGACGCCGGTTGCGGCCGTCGAGGCGGTTCCGGCGGTCGCCCCGGCCGTGGCCGAAACGGTCGTATCCGAAGCCCCGGCGCCGGTCGTTCCGGCCGAAGAAAAGCCGGCCAAGGCCGTCGCGGCCGGCTGAGCGCCAACTTGCGCTTTGAATTGCGCCCCAAAGGGCGGCATAACGCGGCTCCCATGCTGCGACGCAATCCGTGACCCAGGCATACGACGGACCCGAAGACGACAAGCCGATGCCGCTGCTCGATCACCTGATCGAGCTGCGCAAGCGCCTGATCTATGCGCTGATCTGTTTCTTCGCCGTCTTCTTCGTCACGTTCTACTTCGCCAAGCCGATCTTCTCGTTCCTGATCCAGCCGGCGCTGGCGGACGGCTACAAGGTCATCGTCCTCGACATCTTCGAGTTCTTCTTCGTCACGGTGAAGCTGTCGGCCTTCGTGGCGCTGATCGTGGGCTTTCCGCTGATCGCGGTGCAGATCTGGCTGTTCGTCGCGCCGGGGCTCTACCGTCACGAGAAGCGCGCCTTCGTGCCCTTTCTCGTCGCCACGCCGTTCATGTTCTATGCCGGCTGCGCGCTGATGTACTACGTCGTGCTGCCGTACGTGATCAACTTCATGCTGACGCAGTACGCGCCGCCGGACATCGAGAAGACGCTCAGATCGTCCGACTATCTCGAACGCATCCTGCAGCTCGTCTTCGCCTTCGGCTTCGCCTTCGAGGTGCCGGTCCTGCTGACCCTGCTGATCCAGGTCGGCATCGCCACCACCGAGGGCCTGAAATCCAAGCGCCGCTACGCCATCGTCGTGGCCTTCGTGATCGCCGCCGTGCTGGCGCCGCCCGACGTGGTGAGCCAGATCGCGCTGGCGATCCCGCTGATGGCCTTCTACGAGATCAGCATCCTGATCGGCGGGGTGATCGAGCGGAAGCGCGCCGCCGCGGAGAAGGCCGCCGAGGAAGCCGAGCAGAAGGCCGAGGAAGCCGCCAAGGCCGGTGAGGGGTCCGGCAGCTAGCCATGCACGACATTCGTTTCATCCGCGAGACGCCCGAGGCGTTCGACGCCGGCCTGAGGAAGCGCGGCCTGGCGCCCCTGTCGGCCGAGATCCTGGAGATCGACCGGCGCCGCCGCGCCGCGATCTCCGAGAGCGAGGCCATCCAGGCAAAGCGCAAGGCGCTCAGCCAGCAGATCGGCATCGCCAAGCGCAAGGGCGAGAGCGCCGACGCGCTGATGGAAGAGGTCGCCAACCTCGAGCAGAGCTTGAAGGACGGCGAGCGCGAGGCCAGCCGCCTCGACGAGGAGCTGCGCATCCGTCTCGAGGTGATCCCGAACCTGCCGTTCGAGGACGTGCCCGAGGGCGCCGACGAGACCGCTAACGTCGAGGTCCGCCGGGTCGGCAACCAGCGAAACTTCGGCTTCGCGCCGAAGGACCACGTGGCCCTGGGCGAAGCGACCGGCAACATGGATTTCGCCGCCGCCGTGAAGATCTCCGGCTCGCGCTTCGTCGTCCTTAAGTCGCATCTGGCACGGCTGGAGCGGGCGCTGTCGCAGTTCATGCTCGACCTGCACACGGTCGAGGGCGGCTATACCGAGGTCAATCCGCCGTTGCTGGTGAAGGACGCCGCCGTCTATGGCGTCGGCCAGCTGCCGAAGTTCGCCGAGGACATGTTCCGGACCGACAACGGCTTCTGGCTGATCCCGACCGCCGAGGTTTCGCTCACCAACCTGGTGTACGACATGGTGCTGGAGGAGAAGGAGCTGCCGCTGCGCTTCACCGCCTTCACGCCCTGTTTCCGCTCGGAGGCGGGCTCGGCCGGCAAGGACACGCGCGGCATGATCCGCCAGCACCAGTTCCCCAAGGTCGAACTCGTGAGCATCACCACCCCGGAGCAATCGGCGGCCGAGCACGAGCGCATGACCGAGTGCGCCGAGCAGGTGCTGAAGCGCCTCGGCCTCGCCTATCGCACGGTCGTCCTGTGCGGCGGCGACATGGGCTTCGGATCGCGCAAGACCTACGACATCGAGGTCTGGCTGCCCGGTCAGAACGCCTATCGCGAGATTTCCAGCTGCTCGAACATGGGCGACTTCCAGGCCCGCCGCATGAACGCGCGCTACCGGCCGAAGGAAGGGAAGGGGACGCGCTTCCTGAATACCCTCAACGGTTCGGCGCTCGCGGTCGGCCGCACCCTGGTCGCCGTGCTGGAGAACTACCAGAACGAGGACGGTTCGGTGACGGTACCGGAGGCGCTGCGGCCCTACATGGGCGGGCTCGAACTGATTCCCGCGCCCACCGCGGCGTCTGCGCCGGCGAAGAAATGAAGGTCGCCAACCTCGCCAAGGCACGCATCCTCGTCACCAACGACGATGGCATCCACGCGCCGGGTCTTGAGGCGCTGGTCGAGATCGCGACCCAGCTGTCGAGCGACGTCTGGATCGTGGCGCCCGAGGTCAACCAGAGCGGTGCCGGCCATTCGCTGTCGCTGTCGCGGCCGATCCGGGCGCGCGAGGTGAGCGAAGGCAAGGTCGCGGTCGACGGTACGCCGACCGACTGCGTGCTGTTCGCGGTCAAGCACCTGATGAAGAGCCACAAGCCCGACCTCGTCCTGTCGGGAGTCAACCGCGGCACCAACATCGCCGACGACGTGACCTATTCCGGCACCATCGCGGGCGCCATGGAAGGCTGCCTGCTCGGCATCCCCTCGATCGCCTTCAGCCAGGCCTACACCCACGACCATCCGGTGAAGTGGGGCACCGCGACGGCGCACGGCGCCGCCGTTGCGCGCCGCGTGCTGGCGCTCGACTGGCCGCGCAACGTGCTGATCAACATCAACTTCCCCGACGTCGTGGCGGCCTCGGTCCGCGGTGTGCGGATCACCCACACCGGCACGCGCGGCTTCGGTGGTCACATCGTCGAGCGCAAGGATCCGCGCGGCGGCACCTACTACTGGATCGGCTACGCCCCGCAGGAGAACGAGATCGACGAGGCGAGCGACATCGCCGCCGTCCGCTCGGGCCACATCTCGGTGACGCCGCTGCACCTCGACCTGACCCACGAGAGCATGCGCCGCAAGCTCGTCGCGGAGTTCGAGGCGCAGCCCATCGACCTCGACTAGAGGGCGCCCCGTGAACGTCGCCGCCATGCAGCGCCTGCTCGCCGAGCTGCGCAATTCGGGCATCACGGACGAAAACGTGCTGGCGGCCATCGCCTCGGTCGATCGCGAGCGCTTCGTGACGCAGACCTTCGCCGAGCGCGCCTGGGAGAACACGGCGCTGCCCATCGCCTTCGGACAGACGATCAGCCAGCCGCTGGTGGTCGCCGCCATGACCGAGGCGCTGCGCGTGGGGCCGCGCATGAAGGTGCTGGAGATCGGCACCGGCTCGGGCTACCAGGCGGCGGTGCTGGCCAGGCTCGCGCGCCGCGTCTACTCGGTCGAGCGCTTCAAGCCGCTTTCCAAGGCGGCCGAGCGCCTGCTGCTCGATCTCGGCATCTACAACGTCGTGGTCGACATCAACGACGGCAGCAAGGGCTGGCCCGGCCAGGCGCCGTTCGACCGCATCATCGTCACCGCCGCCGCCGAGGAGCGCCCGCAGGCGCTGATCGACCAGCTCGCTGTCGGCGGCATCCTGATCGTGCCGGTGGGCCGCGATCCCACCTCCCAGGTGGTCGAGCGCATCGTGAAGACCGAGAGCGGCCTGCAGCGCGACACGCTGATGCCGGTGCGGTTCGTGCCGCTGGTCGCGGGTCCGCTGCCGGTGCTGGGGCAGGGCTGAGCGAAGCTCAGCCCGAAGAGCGACAGGACATTGCCCGAGGCAATGTCCGAGAGCGTCGAAGAACGAACGACCCTCGGAGCCTCCTATTCCCGCCGGAATCTCAATGCAGTAGTATGGAAGCATGAAAAACGCCCCTCGCTTCCCCTCGCGATGGGCCGGCCGCATGCATACGCTGGGTACAATGGCGGTGCTGTCGGTCGCGCTCGGCGCCTGCAACACCGTCATGGGTGCCCGCGAAGGCACCATGGAGTATCCCGGGTCCGCCGCCGGCCCCAATGCCGTTCCGGTCTATGTCGTGAAGGACAAGGACACGGTCGACGGCCTGTCGCGCCGCTACGGCGTGCCCTCGCAGACCATCATCGATCGCAACAATCTCAAGGCACCCTACACGCTGAAGCCCGGCCAGACGCTCGCCATGCCGGGGGCCCGCTTCGTGCCGGACAGCTACGGCGAGCCGGCCAGCCAGCAGACCGTCGCGGCCAACCCCAACGCGCCGTCCTCGGTGAAGCGTGAAGGGCTGGCGCCGCCGCCGGGCGCGCAGGGCCAAGGCGAGGCACCGCGCTCCGCCGCGCCCGCGGGCGAACCCACGCCGCTCAGCAAGACTTCGGTCACCGTGCCGGCCACGCCGCCCGCGGGGAAGATGATGTGGCCGGTCAACGGCAAGGTCGTCTCGGGCTACGGCACGTCGGGCGGCCAGAAGAACGACGGCATCGACATCGCTGCGGCCAAGGGCACGCCGGTGAAGGCGGCCGAGGGTGGCAAGGTCATCTATGCCGGCGGCGAGGTCGCCCGCATGGGCAACCTGCTGCTGATCGAGCATCCCGGCGGCTACATCACTGCCTACGGCAACAACGAAGAGCTGCTCGTGAAGAAGGGCGACACGGTCAAGAAGGGCCAGACCATCGCCAAGGTCGGCAGTTCCGGCGGCACGGCGGAGCCGCAGCTCCATTTCGAGGTCCGCCGCGGCGGCAAGACCATCGATCCGAGGACGGTGCTCGGCGCGCAGTGACGTGTGACGTTCGCCGTCCCGTGCGCAGCCCCCTCACCTAACCTCTCCCCCTATCGGGGGCGAGGAACATGATTGTGAAACTCCTCTCCCCCGATAGGGGGAGAGGCTGGGTGAGGGGGTTACTCGAAGACCCCTAAACCACCTTCCCGACCATCTTGTACTCGCCCTTGCGGTCCTCGATCTCGAGGACCCAGAGGTCGGGGTCGCGGGCGACCTGGCGGGCGATGTAGGCGTCGGCCTCCGGCTCGCTGACGGGCGAGGGGCCGGTGCCGCGGCTCCAGGCCGGTTCGTCGCCGAGCGTGCTGGTCTGCGTGAAGACGGTCACGCCGGCCTCGAAGCGATTGATCTTCAGCAGTACGGTCCCGACATCGGGATCGCCGCGCCGCACGACGGCTGCGGGAATGAATGCGCGATCGCACAGGCGGATCTGCGCACTGACCCAGAGTCCGGTGGTGAGGCCCATGACCATGGGCGCCTTCATGCAGGGCGCCGCGCGGCCCGTCAAACCCGGGCTCGACCCTTGCCGAGGCGGACGGGTTCGGCCAATACAGCGCGCTCCCATGGCCGATCCTCCTCTCCTTGCACTCAGCGGCATCCGCTTCCATCTCGGCGACCAGACCATCCTGGCCGGCGTCGATCTCGGCATCGCGCCGGGCGAGCGCCTGTCGCTGGTCGGCCGCAACGGTGCGGGCAAGTCGACCCTGCTGCGCATCCTGGCGGGCGCGCCGATCGCCGATTCCGGCGAGCGCTTCGCCCAGCCCGGCGCCACCGTCGCCACCCTGCCGCAGGAACCGGACTTCACCGGCCACGCCACGGTCGGCGCTTACGTTGCCTCGGCCCTCACCGATTCGCTGGGACCGGACGACTATCGCGTCGCCGCCATCCTCGACGACATGAAGCTCGACAGCGGGCGCGATCCGACCAGCCTGTCGGGCGGCGAGGCGCGGCGCGCGGCACTGGCGCGCGTGCTGATCGCCGAGCCCGACGTCATGCTGCTCGACGAGCCGACCAACCATCTCGACCTGCCGACCATCGAGTGGCTGGAGGACAGGCTTTCGAAGTGGCGCGGCGCCTACGTGCTGGTGAGCCACGACCGGCGGTTCCTCACCAACCTGACGCGCGCCGTGCTGTGGCTCGACCGCGGCATCGTGCGCCGCCTCGACAAGGGCTATGGCGAGTTCGAGGCCTGGTCGAGCGACATCCTCGAACGCGAGGCGACGGAACGACACAAGCTCGACCGGCTGATCGAGCGCGAGACCGAATGGGCCGGCAAGTCGATCCGCGCCCGCCGCACGCGCAACGAAGGTCGCTTGCGGGCGCTCGCGGCGCTGCGTCAGCAGCGCAGCCAGCAGATCGGTCCCGTAGGCCGCGCCACCATCGAGGCCGGAACCGCCGAGGCTTCCGGCGCGCTGGTCGTCACGGCGCGCAACATCACCAAGCGCTGGGGCGACAAGGTCATCGTCCGGGATTTCTCGACGCGCATCTTCCGCAAGAACCGCATCGGCCTGATCGGGCCCAACGGTGCCGGCAAGACGACCTTGCTCAAGATGCTGATGGGCGAACTCGAGCCCGACAGCGGCACGGTGAAGCTCGGCGCCAACCTGATGCCGGTGGTGATCGACCAGCGCCGCATCGGGCTCGATCCCGACAAGACGCCGTGGGACACCCTGGCCGACCGCAACGACCATGTGCTGGTGCGCGGCCATCTCACCCATGTGATGACCTACCTGCGCGAGTACCTGTTCCGCGACGAGCAGGCGCGCCAGCCGGTGCGCACCCTGTCGGGCGGCGAGCGCAACCGCCTGCTGCTCGCGAAGGCGCTGGCCGCGCCGTCGAACATGATCGTGCTCGACGAGCCGACCAACGACCTCGACGCCGACACGCTCGACCTGCTGCAGGAAGCGCTCGACGACTACGACGGCACCGTCCTGCTGGTGAGCCACGACCGCGACTTCCTCGACCGGCTGGTCACCTCGACGATCGTGCTCGAAGGCGACGGCACGGCGATCGAGTATGCCGGCGGCTACAGCGACTACGTCGCCCAGCGCGGCCCGCGGATCGAGCCCGCGTCCGCTTCGCCGTCGCGCGCGAAGGACAAGGCGCCCGCTGCGCCGAAGCCGGCCGGCCCGGCCAAGGCCCGCCTCGGCTACAAGCGCGAACGCGCGCTGGTCGAGCTGCCGAAGAAGATCGAGGCCCTACAGGCCGAGATCGCGACCCTGCAACAGGCGCTGGCCGACCCCGACCTCTACCGCCGTGACCCCAAGTCCTTCCAGGCCAGGACCGCCCGCATCGGCGCCGCCCAGGCCGAGATCGAAGCCGCCGAGACGGAATGGCTCGAACTCGAGATGCTCAGGGAAGAGCTGGGCGGCTAGCACAAAACCCGTCGTCCTGAGCGGAGCCACCCGTAGGGTGGCGTAGTCGAAGGACCTCTTTTCCGGCGCACAGCCTGTTGAAGCGAAAAGAGGTCCTTCGACTGCGCGCCTTCGGCGCTCCGCTCAGGACGACGGAGTGCTACTTCTCCCGCTCAAAATGCGCCGCGATCATCAGCGCGGTCGCGACGGTCACCTTCTTGCCCGTCGGGATGTGCAGGAACTCGTTCGGCCCATGCGCATTCGAATGCGGCCCCAGCACGCCGGTGATCACGAACTGCGTGTTGGGAAACTTGTCCCCCAGCATGCCCATGAACGGGATCGTGCCGCCTTCGCCCATGTAGGCGACCGGCTGGCCAAACGCTTCCTGCGAGGCGTCGTTCACCGCCGTCTCCAGCCACGGCGCCAGCGGCGGCGCGTGCCAGCCGCTCTGGCCGCCTTCGCCGGCGTCGAACTCGACAGTGGCGCCATAGGGCGGGTCCGACTCCAGCGCCTTCTTGATCGCCTTCACGGCCTCTTTCGCGTCGAGCGTCGGCGGCGTGCGCACGCTGATCTTGGCCTCGGTGTAGGGCAGCAGCACGTTGCCGGCATCGACCGGCTCGGGATAGCCCGCCATGCCGACCGTCGCGAGCTGCGGCCGCCAGGTGCGGTTCAGCACCATCTGGCCGAGATCGTCGACCATCGGCTTCGTCGTGCCGGCAAAGGGGAACTTGCGATAGACCTCGTCGCCCAGCACGCGCGCCGCTTCCGAGGCCTGGGCGATGCGCTGCGGCGGGATCTGCACGAACAGCTCCGGCAGCTTCATCTCGCCGGTCGCCTCGTCCTCCAGCCGCGTGAGCAGCGCGCGCGTGATGCGGAAGGAGGAGGGCACGATCCCCGACGCGTCGCCCGAATGCACGCCCTCGTTCAGCACGGTCACCTTCAGCGTGCCGGCCGCGATGCCGCGCAGCGACGTGGTGAGCCACATCCGGTCCCAGTCGCCGCAGCCGGAATCGAGGCAGACCACCAGCGACGGATCGCCGATCCGGTCGAGCAGGTGGTCGACATAGAAGGGCAGGTCGTAGCTGCCGGATTCCTCGCAGCCCTCGATCATGATGACGCAGCGGGCGCGCGGGATGCCCTGCTCCTTGAGAGCCAAGAGCGCCGCGAAGCAGGCATAGATCGCATAGCCGTCGTCGGCGCCGCCACGGCCATAGAGCTTGTCGTCCTTGCGCACCGGGATCCACGGCCCCATGCCCTCCGCCCAGCCCTTCATCTCGGGCTGCTTGTCGAGATGGCCGTAGAGCAGGACGGTGTCGTCGTTGTCGTCCCCCGGGACCTCTATGAAGATCAGCGGCGTGCGCCCCGGCAGCCGCACCACCTCCATCGTCGCGCCCGCGAAGGCGGCGACGTGCGGGCGCGCCCAGTCGGTCATCAGCGTGACCGCCTGCTCCATGTAGCCATTCTCCTCCCACTTCGGGTCGAAGGACGGCGACTTGTTGGGGATGCGGATGTACTCGGTGAGCGACGGCAGGATCTGGTCGTCCCAGAAGCTGCCGATGAAGGTCTTGAGCTGGTCGGAGTTCATGGGAGGAGTCTACCTTAAGTGGGCTATTGTTCCCTAATCCATCTCGAGACGAATCGTACGACGCCTGTGTAGCGCGCCACCTTGAGTGCGAATGGATTCAGCGTTGCCGTTGCAGCGGCATTGGAAAAAAGAGAAAGGATCAAGCTTTCAACAAGAGTCCGTTCATTCGGAGAGAATGCCACTCTGTTCCAGATGTTGGTCGTACCAACGCTGTCCCCGTCGAGATAGCCGAAGCTCAAGATCTCGATATCGAAATCAATCCTGTTAGCCGCATACTTTGGCTCCCATTCACCGTACAGCGGCGTTCGACCGGGCAACTCGACGACGATCAAGTGATGATAGTATTCATCCCAAGCTCGAGCGGCAGCTCCCAGTGCAATCCGGCATCCATTCAGTTCAAGGACAGTACTTTCAGGAAGCACATATTTGGAGTCCATCGGTTGACCCTTCCTGATCGCACGTATCCTTACCCATTCAAGCCATCTCCACCCAGAGCATTAGATTTTCGGCAATTTTTCGCTTCCAGTCTTCTCCGTGACCTTGGAGTCTGGGGCAGCATCGGCCTTCTTTTTTTCCGCTTCTTTCGATTTCTCCGGCTCGCCCTCCTGGGGCTTTTCTGTCTCTTCCTTGACGGGCTCTACCGGCTTTAGGGTCTCGTCCGCCACGGGCTTCTCAGTGTCGTCTTTCACAGGCCCTTGTGCTTCCGCGCTCGCAGGCTCCTCGTCCTCGACGACGGCCTTTGCTTCTTCTTTCACCGATTCTTCGGCTTCCGTGTTCGCGGGCTCCTCGACCTCATCTTCGGCAGGCTTCTCCGCGTCGTCCTCCGCCGTCGTCCCGACCTCTGGCTTCGCGAGTTCCGGCGGCTCGATATTGGCAGGATCGAACCACGAGGCGGCGCGGTCGAAAGAGGCCACGAGGGCGGCAGCTTCGGTCGGATCGACGAGGGTTTCGAAGCCGTGGAGGATGTTGTTGCGGATGCGGCGCAGGGTATCGAGCTGGCGCAGCCGGTCCTTCGACAGGTTGAAGCGTGGATCCTCGAACAGGCCTTCGAGCGTGGTGGTCCGGTCGCCTTCCATGCCGGCGAGGCGCTTCGCCTCGCGTTCGAAGTTCACGGCGGCGTTCAGCACCGCCTGGTAGGGCATCTTGAGGTCGAGCAGCTGCTTCGGCGCCAGCGCCTCCACAGGCGTCCGCTTGGTGGGGGCGTGGGCGAGGTTGCGGAAGAGCGGGCGCTGGCCGTCTTCCGGCATTTCCGGCTCGGGTTCGGGCAGGGCGCCCTGCTCCTTCAGCTCCTCGATGCCGACCCGGATACTGACGAAATCGTTCGCGGGTTTCGGGGTGGGCTTGGGCGCTGGCTCGGGGACGGGCGTTGCGACGGGCGCGGGGGCCGGCTCTTCGACCGGTTTGGCGACGGGCTCGACGATGGGCTTGAGGACGGGCTCGACGGCCGGCGCGGCGATGAGCGCGGGCACGGGCTCCGGCTCCTTCTCGGGCGCTTTCTCGGGAGCGGGCAGCTTGAGCGGCTCGGGCGCGAGGGCGCTGACGGCCGCCGGCGCGGGCTGCTGTTCGCCCTTTGCCGTCCGCGCGGCGCGCAGGACCAGGCCCTGCGCCGCCAGGATGCAGAAGAACGCCACGCCGCCTGCCGTCACGCCATCGAGCGGCATCTGCTTGGCCTGTGCCACCAGCGTTCCGTAGGCCGCGCCGCCGGCCAGCGGGAGCACCAGCTCTTTCAGCACGCGTAGCGCGATTGGCGTCCTGCCAGCCTTCTTCTCGTCCATCGACCCCAATCCATTCGCTCCGGCTCGCGCGTGGCCGGAAAAACCCGCGCCGTACTAACAAACCTCACGAGTTGACGCCAACCGACCCGTCCGCTACCCCCACGCCACCCCGAAGGACCCCCGAAAAGTGCCCGATTCCGCCGCTCTTCCCGCTTCCGACGCCCGTCTGGCCGGCCATCCCGCCGGGCAGCGGCGCACGTTTGCGATCATCTCGCATCCCGACGCCGGCAAGACGACGCTGACGGAAAAGCTGCTGCTGTTCGGCGGCGCCATCCATGTCGCCGGTGCCGTGAAGGCGCGCGGCGAGGCGCGGCGGGCGCGCTCGGACTGGATGAAGATCGAGCAGCAGCGCGGCATCTCGGTCACCACCTCGGTGATGCATTTCGAGTATGGCGGCGCGGTCTTCAACCTGCTCGACACGCCGGGTCACGAGGACTTCTCCGAGGACACCTACCGCACCCTGACCGCCGTCGATTCGGCGGTGATGGTGATCGACGCCGCCAAGGGCATCGAGGCGCGCACCCGCAAGCTGTTCGAGATCTGCCGCCTGCGTGACGTGCCGATCATCACCTTCATCAACAAGATGGACCGCGAGTCCAAGGACCCGATCGAGCTTCTGGACGAGGTCGCCTCGACCCTGGCGCTCGACGTCTCGCCGATGACCTGGCCCACCGGCTCGGGCCAGAACTTCAAGGGCACCTACGATCTCGCCAACAACCGCATGCTGGTGTTCGACAACACCGACAAGACGCGGATCGGCGAGGTGATCGAGAACTACCAGATCGCCGATTCCGATTTCGCCGAGGAAGTCGAACTGGTGCGCGCGGGCTATCCCACGTTCGATCTCGAAAGCTACCGTGCTGGCCATCTGTCGCCGGTGTTCTTCGGTTCGGCCTACAACAATTTCGGCGTGAAGGAATTGCTCGACGCGATCGCCGCCTGGGCGCCGCCGCCACGGCCGCAGCCCGCGGAGCCGCGTCCGATCGAGCCGACCGAGCCCAAGGTTTCGGGCTTCGTGTTCAAGGTCCAGGCCAACATGGACCCCAACCATCGCGACCGCATCGCCTTCCTGCGCCTGTGCAGCGGCAAGTTCCGCCGTGGCATGAAGCTGACGCAGATGGGCACGTCGAAGGTGCTGTCGGTCAATTCGCCGATCCTGTTCTTCGCCCGCGAGCGCGAGATCGTCGACGAGGCCTGGCCCGGCGACATCATCGGCATTCCCAACCACGGCGTGCTGCGGGTCGGCGACACGCTGACCGAAGGCGAGACGCTGAAGATCGTCGGCATCCCCAACTTCGCGCCGGAAATCCTGCGCCGCGTGCGGCTGGAGGATCCGATGAAGTCCAAGCAGCTGCGGCGCGCGCTGGAGGATCTGGCGGAAGAGGGCGTGACGCAGGTGTTCCGCCGGGTCATCGGCGGCGACCATATCGTGGGCGTGGTTGGCGAACTGCAGCTCGACGTGCTGAAGACCCGGGTCGAGGCCGAGTACAACGTCCATATCGACCTCGAACCCGCGCCGTTCGAGACGGCGCGCTGGATCTCGGCCGAGACCAAGGCCGACCTCGAGGCCTTCATGTCGGCCAATCGCGGCGGCATGTCCGAGGACCGCGACGGCTCCCCGGTCTTCCTCGCGCGCAACGCCTGGGAACTCGGCTACATCGCCGAGAAGAGCCCCAAGGTGAAGTTCAGCGACATTCGCGAACGTTCTTAGCTGGGGGCGCGCCACTCCAGTGGCGCGCCCCCAGCGCTAACCCGGCGACCAGCCGTAGGCCTTGGCGCAGGCGCCGCCCATCAGCATGGCGCGTTCGCTGTCGCTCATAGTCTTCGTTTCCAGGAACGGCTTCACCGCATTCTCGTAGTTCACGACGGCGAAGGCGCGCGTCCAGTCGGTGCCCCAGAGGCAGCGCTCGAAGCCCCAGGCGTCGAAGATGCGCTTCAGCGGATCCCAGATGTCGGGGAACGGATAGGGCTGCTTCGAGAGGGTGCAGGCGCCGCTGATCTTGATCACCGCGTTCGGGCGCCTGGCGAGGTCGAGGATCTTCGGCAGGTCGGCCCACGGCTCGGCGGGCGCCGGCGGGACGCGCGGCTGCAGGATGCCGAGATGGTCGACGATGAAGCGCGTCTTCGGATGGCGGTCGATGATCTGCATGCCCTCGTCGACCCGGCCCCAGAACAGGAAGTTGAGCGGCAGGTCGTACTCGACGGCGGCCTTGCAGATGCGGTCGAGGCCGGGATGGTCGGCGCCGCGCTTCTCCTCCTCGCGCAGGAAGATGCGGATGCCGACCGCGCCCTGCGTCTCCTTCCACTTGGCGATCACGTCGGCCACCTTCTCGTCGTCCGGATCGACCGGCTTCACGATGGCCATGCGCTTGGGATGACGGCGCGCCACCTCCTCGGCGTAGCTCGCGTCATAGCGGTACGTCGCGAAAGGCGAGATCATGATCGCGCCGTCGACGCCGACTTCGTCCATGGCCGCCACCATCTCGTCGCCGGTGACGTGCGGCGGCCAGTTCGGGATCGTGGCCCACGGCCGCTGCGGCGTGTTCGCCTCGTAGGCATGGACCTGGGAATCGATGATCGGCATGGCATTTCTCCCATTCGTCGTCCCGAGCGAAGTCGAGGGACCTTTTTTCTTGTCGAAGCCTATCATGCGGAAAAGAGATCCCTCCACTGCGCGCCTGCGGCGCTTCGGTCGGGATGACGGTTACTTTTGCTTTCTCTCTGTTACGGGAACCGTCACTTCGTCGGTGCGTAGCCTCTCCAGTTCGCCGATCCCGAGGCCCAGCAACTCCCCAAGCACCGCATCGGTATCCTGACCCAGGGTTGGCGCCGCTCGTTTGATCTCCGACTTGCCGCCGGTGTGGAGGCGGATGGGCGAGATCGGCACGCGGGTCCTGCCGCGGCGCGGGTGGTCGACATCGACCCAGAAGCCGCGGGCTTCGAGATGCGGGTCGTAGGCGACCTCGCGCGCGGTCTTCACCGGGGCGCAGGGGACGCGCGCCTCGGTCAGCGCGGCCAGCACCTCGTCCTTCGTCTTCGGCAGCGTCCAGGCGCCGACCATGTCGTCGATCGCGGCCATGTTCTTCGCCCGGCCCGGCGTCGTCATGAACTCGGGATTCGTCAGCAGATCCTGGCGGCCCAGCATCTCGCACATCGACACCCAGTGCCGCTCGGCCGAGGTGAAGATCGCGACATAGCCGTCGCGGCAGCGATAGGTGTTGTAGGGCGCCATCGCCAGCGCGGGGTGCCGGTTGCCGGTGCGGTCGGGCACGTTTTTGTCGCCGTCCATCACCGCGCCCAGTGCCGAGGCGATCGAGATCGCGCCGGCCTCGTGCATGGCGACCTCGACCCGCTGGCCCTTGCCGGTGCGTTCCCGTTGCACGAGGGCTCCGAGGATGCCGGCGCAGAGATGGATGCCGGCCAGGAAGTCGCACACCGCGGCGCCGGCCTTGGTCGGCGGCCCGTCGGCGTCGCCGGTGGCGTTGGTGATGCCGCTCATCGCCTGGATGGTGACGTCCATTGCTGCGAGGTCGCGATAGGGGCCGTCGAGGCCGAAGCCCGAACTGCCGCCATAGACCAGGCGCGGGTTCAGCTTGCTCAGCACCTCGTAGCCAAGCCCCAGCCGGTCCATGACGCCCGCGGCGAAGTTCTCGATCAGCACGTCGGCCTTCTCGACCAGCGCCAAGAACAGCTCCTTGCCGCGCGGCTGCTTGAAGTCGAGGACGACCGATTCCTTGTTGGAGTTGAGCATGACCAGCGGATAGGGCTCGACCTCGCGCTTGCGGCGACGCACCACGTCGCCCTCGGGCGGCTCGATCTTGAGCACCCGCGCGCCCATGAAGGCGAGCTGCAGGCCGCAATAGGGACCGTTGTAGATCTGCCCGAGATCGAGGACGAGCATGCCGTCGAGTGGGCGGCGGATGGTCATGGCGTTTCTCCGGTAGGCTTGCTCGAACTGTAACGCCATCCGGCGGCGCGGGCAGCGCGGAGTGCGTTCCCGGTCCGTTGTGCGAGCCGAAAAGGCGCTTTAGGTTCCCCGCCATGAGCAGCATCACCCGAATCGACTGCGGCCCGCGCATGAGCGAGGCCGTCATCCTGGGCAACCGCATCCATTGCTCGGGCATGATCCCCGAGGATACGAGCGCCGACATCACCGGCCAGGTCCGCCAGGCGCTGGCCGAGATCGACGCGCTGCTGGCCAAAGGCGGCAGCGACAAGTCGAAGATCCTGACGGCCACGATCTGGCTGAGCGATATCGCCGATTTCGCCGCCATGAACAAAGTCTGGGACGTCTGGGTCGCGCCGGGCCACACGCCCGCCCGCGCCACGGTCGAGGCCCGGCTGAACGACCCGGACATGAAGGTCGAAATCATGGTCGTCGCGGCGATCTAGCCTCTGCTAAGGTCCCGCCCGTTTTCCGGTTTCATCGAGGAGAGACAATATGAGCATCAAGCGCATCAACGCCGGCCCCCGCATGAGCAGCGCCGTGGTCCATGGCGACACGGTCTATCTCGCCGGCCTGACCGCCGACGACGCCAAGGCCGACGTGAAGGGCCAGACCAAGCAGATCCTCGACAAGGTCGACAAGTTCCTGGCCGAGGCCGGTACCGACAAGTCGAAGGTGCTGTCGGCCAACATCTGGCTGACCGACATCTCGACCTGGAGCCAGATGAACGAGGTGTGGGACGCCTGGGTCTCTCCCGGCAACACCCCGGCCCGCGCGACGGTCGAAGCCAAGCTCGCCGCCCCCGGCCTCAAGGTCGAGATCATGATCCAGGCCGCCAAGTAAGGCGCGTCCGTTTCGATGGAGAAGGGCCGGCATCCGCCGGCCCTTTTTCATTGGGCGTTCCTTGCGGGCCCTCGATCCTGCCGGCCTCCTGCTCGTTCGCCGATTAATCGGCCGCGTTCGTCGACTACCCTCGGTCGGCCTCTGTTCGTCTCCGCGAACATGTCCTCCCATCGGCGGAGACACTGTCGCTGACAGGCAGCCGGAGGCAAGGACATGGCGAACGAAGCAGGCGCGACCGGAAGAATTTTCCAGATCACGTCGGACGGTGCGGACATCACGGGGTTCGATCCGGCCCGGGACAAGCTCGATCTTGGCCCCGTCACCGTGCACAACGGCATCATCGTCGATACCCCGACCGGCGTCGGGATCATGAATCCGTGGTCGGGCGAGGTCGCGGTCGTCGTTGGCGTTTCGCTCGGTCAACTCACGATCGACAGTTTCGTGCCGATCATCAACGATCATCTGCGCGAATGCGTGTCCGGCGCGCTCGCCTGGGAGCACGGAATCACGGCGAACGACCACACCGTCTATGCGCGCTCCCACGAGATCGGCCAGATCGACCGGGTCCCCTTCGATCCCGCCACCGACACGGTGGACTTCCGCTACTTCGGCACCCGCGAACAGATCTACATGACCGACAATCCCGAAGGAGTGGTCATCTCCAATTCGGGAACGGGTCAGGCATTGATCCTGCTGGGTGTCACGACCGCCGACCTGAAAGTGGAGAACTTCATCTTCTATTTCGCCGAGGCCCGCGAGGATCGCGTCGCCCTGCAACTCGGCTTCAGTTCGGTTCCGGATTCGCAGATCAAGCCGCAAGGCGTGCCGGTCGCCGGCACGAACGACTGGCCGACGGGCACGGGTAGCGGGGCGCCGCCCTCCGGTCAGGCCGGAACGACGACCGTCATCGACTGGCAGTATGGCGTCAACACCGTCATCGCCTTCGATCCGTCGAAGGACACGCTCGATTTCGGCTGGTTCAAGGCCAGCGAATTCTCGGTCAAGGAGGTCGATGGTTCGACGGTCATCAGCATCGAAGGCAACCGCCAGACCTACGTCCTGACGGGCGTGTCGCTCGCCGAACTGGATCATAACAACATCGCCGCCCGCGACGCCACGGCGCGCGCGGAATGGCAGCAGCTGATCGATTCGGCCGAGGGACCGGCGCCCGTCGTGCCGCAAGTGTCGATCGCCAACGGCACCCTCACCGAGGGCAATGCCGGCAAGAGCCAGATGGTCTTCACCGTCACGCTCTCGCAGGCAGCGACCGCTCCCGTCTCTGTCGGCTATACGACCGGCAACGGTACGGCCATTGCCGGCCAGGACTATGCATCGGTTGTCGGTATGCTGACCTTCGGGGCAGGCGAGACCGCCAGGACGGTGAGCGTCGACATTCTGGGCGATACCCTCGTCGAGACCAGCGAGACCTTCTCCCTGTCGTTGTCGTCGCCCACGGGAGCCACGATCGCCCGGGGGCAGGCCACGGGCACCATCGTCAACGACGACATCGACACGCAACCCGCCGTGCTTCCGGCCATCTCCATCGCAGACCTGTCGACCAGGGAGGGCAACGGCGAGCACAACCACTTCATGTTCGTCGTGACGCTGGACAAGGCCTCGTCCGTACCGGTGACGGTACAGTACAGGACCGTCGATGGCAGCGCGGTCGGCGGCGTGGACTACGCGGCCGCCACGGGAACGGTGACGTTCGCGCCGGGCACGACTTCGCAGATGATCCACGTGGATATCCTGGGCGACAGCGTCGCCGAGGCCGACGAGACGTTCTCCGTGCTGCTGTCGTCGCCCGTCGGCGCCACGATTGCCGACGGCTCGGGCACCGGCACGATCATCAACGACGATGGGGCCGCCCCGGATCTGCCAGGCCTGTCGGTATCGAATGCCATGCGGGCCGAGGGAAACTCAGGCACGGCCAAGCTCAACTTCACCGTGTCGCTGTCGAAGGCGGCCACGGGTCCGGTGACGGTTCAGTACGGTACCGCCGACGGCACGGCGAGCGCGGGTTCGGACTACAGGGCGAAGTCGGGCACCCTCACCTTCGCGGCGGGCGAGACCTCGAAGAAGGTTTCGGTGGTCGTGTCCGGCGATACCGCCGTCGAGGCGAACGAAACGCTGACGCTGAACCTCGCGGGCGCCAGCGGTGCCACGATTGTCGACGGCTCGGGCACGGGCACGATCACCAACGACGACGGGACTGCCCCGGTCCTGCCAGGCCTGTCGGTGTCGGATGCCACGCGCGTCGAGGGAGATTCGGGCACGGCTAAGCTCGACTTCACCGTCTCGCTGTCGAAGGCGGCCACGGGTCCGGTGACGGTCAAGTACGGCACCGCCGACGGCACGGCGAGTGCGGGTTCCGACTATGCGGCGAAGTCGGGCACGCTCACCTTCGCGGCGGGCGAGACCTCGAAGAAGGTCTCGATAGCCGTGTCGGGCGATGCCGCCGTCGAGGCGAACGAGACGCTGACCCTGAAACTCTCGGGCGCCAGCGGGGCGACGATTGCCGACGGCTCGGGCACGGGCACGATCACCAACGACGACGGGACTGCCCCGGCCGGCGGGACGGCTGTTGGTTACCAGGTCAGCGACAACTGGGGCACAGGCTTCATCGGCAACATGCAGGTTGCCGCCGGCGATACGGCCCTGAATGGTTGGACCGTCGAGTTCGACGCGGCGTTCGCCATCACCAACATCTGGAACGCCCAGATCGTAAGCCACGTCGGCAACCATTACGTCATCCAGAACATGTCCTATAACGGCGCGGTCGGCGCCCACCAGGAGACAGGCTTCGGTTTCCAGGCAACGCCGGGCAGCGACGGGACAGCGGCTACGGGCTTTACGCTCAATGGCATATCGTCCGGCAGCGGGACGCCGGCCTCCACGCCGGTCCTGCCAGGCCCCTCGATGTCGGATGCCGCGCGCGCCGAGGGAACGTCGGGTGGCGATCTGGAGGCCCTGATGTCGGTGGTGGATTCATGGACCGGCGGCTTCAACGCGGCCGTGACCATCCATAACGACGGGGAAGCCGTCTCCGGCTGGCAGCTCGAAATCGAGACGCATGGCGAGATCACCAGCATATGGAATGCGGAGATCGTCTCGCACGATGCCAGTGGCTACGTGGTCCGCAACGCAGCCTGGAACGGGCAGGTCGATGCAGCGGCCGATGTGAGCTTCGGCTTCACCGCGACAGGGCCGGCGGACCCGGTCAAGTTCGACTTCCTGATCTGATCGCCGCCGCGCTCCCGGCGATGACTAGTTGATCGGGCCGATGATCTTGCCCGGGTTCATGATGTTGCCGGGGTCGATCGCCTTCTTGATGGCGCGCATCAGCGACATCGCCTCGCCGTGCTCCTGGTAGAGGTACTTGATCTTGCCGATACCGACGCCGTGCTCGCCGGTGCAGGTGCCGCCGAGGTTCTGGGCGCGCGCGATCATGCGGTCGTTGAGGCCTTCGGCGCGCGGCAGGTAGGTCGGGTCGTCGGGATCGACCATCATGGTGAGATGGAAATTGCCGTCGCCGACATGGCCGACGATCGGCGCGTAGAGGCCGTTGGCCTGGATGTCCTTCTGCGTCTCGAGGATGCATTCGGCGAGCCTGCTGATCGGCACGCAGACGTCGGTCGCCCACATGCCCCAGCCCGGCTTGTAGGCCTTGGCGGCCCAGGCCGCGTCGTGGCGGGCCTGCCACATCTTGCTGCGCTCCTCGGCCTGGTTGGTCCAGGCGAAGTCGCCGCCGCCATGCTCGGCGGCGATCGCCTGCACCATCTCGGCCTGCTCCTTCGTGCCGGCCTCGGTGCCGTGGAACTCGAGCAGCAGCAGGTTCTTCTGCGGCAGCGAGAGCTTGGAATACTGATTCACCGTGTCGACGGTGTAGGTGTCCATCAGCTCGATGCGCGCCACCGGGATGCCGGACTGGATGGTCTGGATCACCGTGTTGACCGCACCCTCCAGCGTGTCGAAGGCGCAGGTCGCGGCGACCATCGATTCAGGCGTGCCGTAGAGGCGGAGCGTGATCTCGGTGATGACGCCCAGCGTCCCCTCTGAGCCCACGAACAGCTTCACCAGGTCGTAGCCCGCGCTCGACTTCCGCGAGCGGCGGCCGAGCTGCATGATCCGCCCGTCGGGCGTCACGACCTGCAGCGACAGCACGTTCTCGCGCATCGTGCCGTAGCGCACCGCGTTTGTGCCGGAGGCGCGGGTGCTGGTCATGCCGCCGATCGAGGCGTCGGCGCCGGGATCGATCGGGAAGAACAGCCCGGTCGCCCGTAGGTATTCGTTGAGCTGCTTGCGGGTGACGCCCGGCTGCACGACCACGTCGAGGTCGGCCTCGTTGACCTGAAGGATCTTGTTCATGCGGCTCACGTCGAGCGAGATGCCGCCGTTGGGGGCGCTGATATGGCCCTCCAGCGAGGTGCCGGTGCCGAAGGGAATGATCGGGGTCTTGTGGCGGGCGCAGAGCTGGACGACCTGCTGCACTTCCTCCGTCGATTCGACGAAGACCACGGCGTCCGGCAGGTGCGCCTCGTGATACGAAATATCCTTGCCGTGCTGTTCGCGCACGGCGTGCGCGGTGCTAACCCGGTCGCCGAAAAGCGCCTTCAGCTCGGCGATCGTGGCATCGACGTTGAGGGGTCTCGCCTGGGCCGCTACAGCCATGTTCGTTCTCCTAGCGTAAGCCGTTTGGATACGCTCAAATGCGGCCAAAGCCAACCTGAGGAACCGCCCCCATGCGCGACGTCTATGTGATCGGCGCCTACACGACCGTCTTCAAGAAGCACCCGGGGCTCAGCTTCGGGGATCTCGCCCGGGAGGCCTATCTGGGCACCCTGAAGGATGCCGGCATGGACAAGGGCACGGACATCGAGACCGGCTGGCTGGGCAATTGCGGCATGGGCTTCTGGGGCCAGAACTCGATCCGCGGCCAGGCGCTGTTCCAGCCGCTGGTCGAGGAGGGGCTGTTTCCCGAGCGGGTGCCGATGTTCAACGTCGAGAATGCCTGCGCCACCGCCTCCACCGCCTTCATGGGCGCCTGGAAGGACGTGCTGGCCGGCACCCATGAGCTCACCTTCTGCCTCGGCGTCGAGAAGCTGTTCAGCCCGGAGGCGCCCGAGCGCACCGCCGGGCTGTTCAACCAGGGCTACATCACCAGCCAGCACGACCGGCTGGTCGAGGAGATGAACCGGGTGGGCAAGATGGTCGGCTCCGAGTTCAAACCGGGCGATGACCGCACGATCTTCATGGATACCTATGCCATGCAGGCCAAGTGGCACATGTGGAAGTACGGCACGACCCAGGCCCAGATCGCGGCCGGCGCCGCCAAGAACCACAATTACGGCGCGCTCAACGAAAAGGCGCAGTACCGCTTCCAGATGACGCCGCAGTCGGTGCTGGAGGACCGGCCGGTGTCCTTCCCGCTGACCCGCGCCATGTGTGCGCCGATCGGCGACGGCGCGGCGGCTGCACTTCTCTGTTCGGCCGAGTATCTCGCGAGGCAGCCCAAGCACGTGCAGGACCGCGCCGTGAAGATCGCGGGCGTCGGCTTCTCCGGCGGCATGTACCGCAACCTCGACGCGCCCGGCCTGACACGCGCCGCCGCCGACAAGGCCTACCGGATGGCCGGACTGGGGCCGGAGGACATCGACGTCGCCGAGGTCCATGACGCCACCAGCTTCTGCGAGATCTACCAGTGCGAGATGCTGCGCTTCTGCCCCGAGGGCGAGGGCGGCAAGTTCGTCGAATCGGGCGCCACCGGTCCCGGCGGCAAGCTGCCGGTCAACACCTCGGGCGGACTCGTCTCCAAGGGCCATCCGGTCGGCGCCACCGGCCTGTCGATGCTGGCCGAGCTCGCCACGCAGCTGCGCGGCGAGGCAGGCGCCCGTCAGGTGGAAGGCGCAAAGGTCGCGCTCGCCGAAAACGGCGGCGGCGTGATCGGCATGGAGGAGGCCGTGGCCTCGGTCGTGATTCTCAAGAAAGAGTGACCGTGTCTTCCCGCATGGAGCGAGGGATCCCTCGGCCGTTGCGGCGCGGATTCGTTGCGAACTGCCTGGCTGCAACAATTGCAGGAACCTGGTCAGGCAGCCTTTCCGCCTCCGATACCGACCTAGCGAAGAACAGCAGCGGTTCTTCAGTATCGCTTCGGTTATTGAAGAGTATTCCTTTCAGAGCGGAGCGGCCAGCCGGCGGCGACATTACCTCTCTCGCGTGGAATCCTGGCGGAACACTTCTCGCAGCCGCCTTTGATTGGGGGCGGAAAGTAGCTGTGCTGGAAACCGGCAGTTGGAGTGTGGCGGGCACATTCTCGAGAACGGCAATGCGCGACAAGTCCTCCATGGGGTTCCGTTCGGATGACCAGTTGGTCACGTTGCCAAACGACGAACGTCTCGACTCCGTTTGGGCTTTGGGGGTTTATGACGTGCGAAAGGGCAAGGTTGTCGATCAAGTGCGTCGTCCGCCTGGAATGAAGGATCTGGCTCAGTCGATCATCGTTACGGGAGATCGTCGTTTCGCGGCGCTGAATACTTATGTCGATAGGCAACTCATCGCGCTCTACTTTGATTTGAAGAAAATGGAGTTCGTAGATGCAGTGCCGACGTTGCCTGATGCTTCTGCCCTTCTGATGGCAGCGGGGCCGGGCGCCCAGATAGCGTTGAGCGCGATCGAAAGAGGTTCGGGCCCGAGCCGTCTCAAGCCAATTGCCCTGGTTGATCTGGGAGCGAAGAAGATCGAACGGATACTGCCGGGCCAGGCACCGGGCATTGCATCCATGGCGTGGAGCCCAAATGGCCAATGGCTCGCTTCGGGTGCCTCGTCCGAGCAACCGCACGACCCTCACCCGATTCGAATTTGGGATGCGGTCAACGGCCGCGAGAAAATTGCAATTCCTGGAGCATACAGCCCAGTTTCGTCGGTCGCATGGCATCCGACGTCACCGATTTTCGTCACCAAAGGAGCGAAGGGTACGGGGGCGCTAGGGTCTGCCGTCAGGTTGTGGTCTGCCGTCGATGGTCGCTTGATGTTTGAGTATCTTGCACCCGGTCAAACCATCGTCTCCGAAGTGAGCTTTCATCCGTTGACAGGACAGCTTCTTTGGGCGGCGGACAATGCTCTGCATCTCTTCGACATCCTGCATTGATCCTGAGCATCGTCATTTTATACAAGTATTTCGACCGTACGACGCCCTCACCGGCAGAACTCTGGAGACAAGACAAATGACAATCCGCTTCGACAACCGAGTCGCCATCGTCACCGGCGCGGGCAACGGGCTCGGCCGCGCGCACGCGCTGCTGCTGGCCAGCCGTGGCGCCAAGGTGGTCGTGAACGATCCGGGCGGCGCGGTCGATGGCAAGGGGGGTGGCCACGCCGCGGCCGACAAGGTGGTGGACGAGATCAAGGCGGCGGGTGGCATCGCCGTCGCCAACTACGATTCCGTCGCCGAGGCCGCGACGGCCGCCAACATCGTGAAGACCGCCGTCGATGCCTTCGGCACGGTCGACATCGTGGTGAACAACGCGGGCGTCCTGCGCGACAAGACCTTCCACAACATGACGACCGAGGATTTCGAGTTCGTCGTGAAGGTCCACTTCCTCGGCACCGCCTACGTGACGCACGCCGCCTGGCCGATCATGCGGGCCAAGGCCTACGGCCGCGTCGTCGTGACGTCGTCGAACTCGGGCATCTACGGCACTTTCGGCCAGTCCAACTATGGCGGCGCCAAGCTCGCGGTGGTGGGCTTCATGAACGCGCTCCGGCTCGAGGGCCAGAAGTACAACATCATGATGAACGCGCTGGCGCCGATCGCTGCCACGCGCATGACCGAGAGCCTGATGACGCCCGAGGCGCTGGCCAAGCTCAGGCCGGAATATGTCTCGCCGATGGTCGCCTATCTGTGCAGCGAGCAGTGCCAGCGCACCGGCGACATCTGGAGCGCCGGCGCCGGCACCTTCGCGCGCATCGAGTATCGCGAGGCCGAGGGGCTGCGCATCGACGGCCGTGCGCCGACCATCGAGGACGTGGCCGAAAATATCGAGAAGATCGCCGACGTCTCGGCGAGCCGCGTCTTCCGCACCTCCGGCGAGGAAGTCGCTGCCGTCGTGAGCGGCTCCTGAGCGACGAGGCACCTTCCGTGACCGCACCGGCAGCCGATCGCCTGCTGCTGGTGGAGAAGTGGCTGCTGCGGGAAGGCCGGCTCGTGCGGCGGCCGGATGCCTTCCTCGAGCAGCTGATGAACCGCGTGCTCGAGGCCGGCATTCCGGTCTGGCGCACCTATATCGGCCTGCAACTCGTCCATCCGCAGCTCCAGGCGATGGGCTTCCTGTGGCGGCGCGGCCAGAGCGTCGAGACGATCGCCCGCGCCTTTGGCGTGCAGTTCACGCCGGCCTATATCGGCAGCCCCTTGCAGGAGGTGCGGGAGGGCGGCACCCCCGTGCGCTACCGGCTCGACGGGCTGACCGACCGGCACCACGAAGTGCTGCACGAGGTGAAGCAGGGTGGCGGCACCGACTACTTCTCGCTGCCGATGCGCGTCCGCCGCGACGGGCCGCTGCCCGTCGTGGCCTTTGCGACCGACCGCAAGGGAGGCTTCAGCGAGGCCGACATCGACGATCTCACGCGGCTGGTCGACATGATGGGCGCGGTGACGGAGATGTACATCGAGGAGAGCGTCGCCCACACCGTCGCCCAGACCTATCTCGGCCGCCAGGTGGGCGAGCGCATCCTGCACGGCATGATCCGCCGCGGCGACGGCGAGGAGATCCGGGCGGTGCTGTGGTTCTCCGACCTGCGCGACTTCACCGGCCTTAACGAGCGCCTGCCGCCAGACCAGGTGCTCGAACTTCTGAACAACTACTTCCAGCTGGTGGGCGACGCGCTCGCCAAGAACGGCGGCGAGATCCTGAAGTTCATCGGCGACGGCGTGATGGCCTATTTCCCGGCCGAAGACGCGCTGTTCATGCCGATGGTGACGGCGGCCGCCCTCGACGCCGCGCGCCAGCTGATCGCCGACGCCGAAGCCGCCAACGAGGCGCGGGCGACCGGCGGTGCCGAACCGATCAAGTTCGGCATCGGGCTGCATGTCGGCACGGTGACCTTCGGCAACATCGGCACCGAGGACCGGCTCGACTTCACCGTCATCGGCTCCGCCGTCAACCGCGCCTCGCGGCTCGAGGGACTCACCAAGGCGCTGGGCGTCCCCGTCTGTGCCTCCGCCGAATTCAATGCCGACTGCCCGCGCCCGATGAAGTCGCTGGGCAAGCACCGGCTGCGCGGCGTCCGCGAGCCGGTGGAGATCTTCACCCTGCCGGATTGAGGCTCAGACCTGCGTCTTCCAGCCTTCGATCCAGGTGAGGGCTTCCTCGTCGGGAAGGGGCTGCTCGGAGGCGTCGATTTCGAGCCGGTCGCCGACCCTCTTCGCGCCACACAGTTCGAGGGCCTGGTCGACCTTCTTGCCGCCGCCGCAGAACGTGTCCTGATAGGTCATGTCGCCCAGCGCGATGACGCCGTAGCGATGGCCCGACAGGTCGGGCCTATCGCGCTGCAGCGCCTCGACCAGGGGCAGGATGTTGGTCGGGATGTCGCCCGAACCGTGGGTCGCGCAGACCGCGAGGAGCACGTCGTGCGCCTGCAGGTCGGCGGCGGTCGCCGCCTTGTCGGTGACGTCGACCGTATGTCCGGCACCTGCCAGGACGGGCTGCAGCGCGTCGGCCACCATCTGGGCATTGCCCGACTCGGTGCCGACCAGGATGAGGATCGTGGCCATGCTCCCGGATACGGGACGGAATGCCGCGATGCGACGCGACCGGATGGCGCGGCCGATTCGGCCATGCCAGTCTCATGGTCATGGATGAAACGCCCGTTCTGTCCGCCCTGGAGGGCGGCGTGCTGACCCTGACGCTCAACCGCCCGCAGCGGCTGAACGCCATGAGCCACCAGCTGATCGAAACCATGAACGCCGAGCTGAAGCGGGCCCGCGAGGACGATGCGGTGCGGGCCGTGCTGCTGACCGGCACCGGCCGCGGCTTCTGCGCCGGTGCCGACCTGGCCGGCGGCGGCCCCGGCGATGCCTCGTCCCAGGGCCCGCGCGACGTCGGCGCTGCCATGGACCGCATCTTCAACCCGATGATCCGGGCCATGCGCGATCTGCCCAAGCCGATCGTGGCGGCCGTCAACGGCGTGGCGGCCGGCGGCGGCGCCAACCTGGCCCTGGCCTGCGATATCGTCATCGCCGCGCGCTCGGCGCGCTTCGACCAGGCCTTCGTGCGCATCTCCCTGATCCCCGACCTGGGCGGCACCTGGTTCCTGCCGCACACGGTGGGCGATGCCCGGGCGCGGGCGCTCGCCATGCTCGGGGCCTCGGTGCCCGCCGAGGAGGCCGCGCGCATGGGCATGGTCTGGCAGGTGGTCGACGACGCTGCGCTTATGGAGGAGGCCGGCAAGATTGCCCGGAAGCTCGCCACCGGCCCGACCCGCTCCTACGCCGCGATCAAGGGCGCGATCAACGCCGCGGCCACCAACACGCTCGACCAGCAGCTCGATCTCGAGCGCGACCGCCAGCGCGAGCTCGGCAAGAGCGAGGACTTCAAGGAGGGCGTCGCGGCCTTCCTCGCCAAGCGTGCCCCCAATTTCACCGGACGTTGAGAGACGAGAGACAGATGACCTACGAGAAGATCCAGATCGCCAAGGAAGACGGTCTCGCCACCCTGACCCTGAATGCGCCGGACCGGCTGAACGCCGTCTCGCGCAAGATGATTGGCGAGCTGAAGCAGTGCTGGGAGGAACTCGCGGCCGACGACTCGGTGCGTGCGGTGCTGCTGACCGGTGCGGGCCGCGGCTTCTGTGCCGGCGCCGATCTCGCCGATCCCGACCGTGCCAAAGGCAACACGTCGGACTCGGGCGAGGCGCTCGACAAGTTCTTCAATCCCGTGATCCGGCTGATGCGCAGCGTCCCGAAGCCGATCGTGGCGGCGGTGAACGGCCCGGCGGCGGGTGTCGGCATGAGCTTCGCGCTGGCCTCCGACATCGCCATCGCCGGAAAGTCGGCCTCGTTCCTGCAGGCCTTCGCCCGCATCGGCCTGCTGCCCGACGGCGGCAGCACCTGGTTCCTGCCGCGCCTGGTGGGCGAGCAGCGGGCGCGGGCGCTGGCCATGCTGGCACCGCAGATCAGCGCGCAGCAGGCCAAGGACTGGGGCCTGATCTGGGACGTGGTCGAGGATGCCGACCTCATGAAGACGGCCGGCGACCTCGCGCGCCGCCTCGCCGACGGACCCACCATGTCGCTCGCCCGCATCAAGGAGGCGATGAACCGCGCCAGCGGCAACACGCTCTCCCAGCAGCTCGACGTCGAGCGCGATTTCCAGCGCGAGCTGGGCAAGAGCGAGGATTTCAAGGAAGGGGTCGCGGCCTTCCTCGCCAAGCGCAAGCCCGCCTTCAAGGGCAAGTAACGAGAAAGAACTCGACCACGGGAGAGACGACCATGACGACGCCGTTCAAGGAGATCACCTCGGGCCTCAAGTTTCCCGAGGGCCCGGTGGCCATGCCCGACGGCTCGGTCATCCTGGTCGAGATCGCGCGTGAGACGCTCACGCGCGTCACGCCGGACGGCAAGCAGCACATCATCGCCAGGCTGGGCGGCGGCCCCAACGGCGCGGCGATGGGCCCCGACGGCAAGATCTTCGTCACCAACAATGGCGGCTTCAACTGGATCGAGCGGCCCGACGGTCGCCTGTTCCCCGGCACCGCGCCCGCCTCGTACAAGGGCGGCTCGATCCAGGTGGTCGACCCGGAGACCGGCAAGTTCGAGACGCTGTACGACAGCTGCGACGGCCGCAAGCTGAACGGTCCCAACGATCTGGTGTTCGACGATGCCGGCGGCTTCTGGTTCACCGATCTCGGCAAGACCCGCGAGTACGACAACTACCGCGGCGCGGTCTATTACGCGAAGGCCGACGGTTCGAAGATCGAGCAGAAGGTGTTCCCGCTGGAGCGCCCCAACGGCTGCGGTCTCTCACCCGATGGCAAGACGCTCTACGTCGTGGAGACGCCGACCGCGCGCCTCTGGGCCTTCGACCTGTCGTCCCCGGGAGTCATCAAGGATGCCAACGGCCCCTATCGCGGCGAGAAGGGCCGGGTGGTGGCGGGGCTCGGCGGCTACCAGATGTTCGATTCGCTGGCGGTCGATTCCGCCGGCCATGTCTGCGTCGCGACCCTGATCACCGGCGCGGTCTCCGACATCTCGCCCGACGGCAAGTCGGTGACGCAGTACAAGTTCCCCGACGCGATGGTCACCAACGTCTGCTTCGGCGGTCCGGACCTGCGCACGGCCTATGCCACCCTGTCGATGACCGGCAAGCTGGTCAGCTTCGAATGGCCGCGTCCAGGCCTGAAGCTTGAGTATCTGAACAAGTAGGCTATTTCGTTCGATCCATGGCCGCCTGGACGATCGTCCGGGCGGCAGCGCGGTGTTCCGAATTCTTCGGCAGGTACTCCTCGCCGTTCCAGTCCACGATTCGAACCTGGTAGTGCATGTCGTCGGGCGTCTCTTCGTCAGGCTCGCGATACGTGGCAAGTATGAAGGGCAGTGCCGAGATCAGGTTCAGGGGCAGGTAACGAGCACCGGAAACCTGCTTGCCCGAACGGGTCTCGACGATCTCACCGAGGCGCTGCAGGGAGGAAACATGAACCTTCTCCCACATGGGAACGGCATGCCGATCATGACAGCCGTTGTAGTGAAAGCGCGGCAGGTCGCGGATCGGGTAGTTGCCGATCGATCGCAAGGTGAGCGGCATCAGGCGGTAGAAGCGGAGGCGGCTTTCGTGTTGCGCCGCCGTCGCCCAGCTCTGATCGATGGGCTTCCAATTCTGGGAATCCACCGGGAACCTGGGAAACTTCGCCTTCACCCGCTTCAGCATCCAGTCGAGCGTGATGTCGTCGAGAGATCGCAGGTTGTCGCGCTTCCGATCGGATTCCGGAATGTAGCTTCCCCCGACATCGGCGTGGACGCCGGGAAACCAGACCTGCTCGGTGCGGCTGAGATAGCGCTTGAATTTCGGACGCCGCCAGACGGTCGCCTCGAAAGGCTGCCGATGCTCATCGATCGCTACGGCGTGAAGATTGAGCTCCGTGATCGATGACAGGTCGACATCGTGGAACTGGTACTTGTCGCGATTGAAGAGCTTGAATCTGTGAAGCGGGACGCCGAGGGCTCCCACGGTATCGAAGACGCCCAGGCAGGAGATGCGAAACGTAGCCCGATCGTGGACGTAGGGGGTGAGTGCCGCATGCACACCCGGCAGGCGTTCGTTGGGCGGCGTTCGATAGTAGGCCCAGGCCAATGCCTCGTTGGTCTTCGTACAATCCTGGCAGCGCAGCAACCCGGCGGCGCCGATGAATCCCACGAGTGACCTGGCCGTGTAGGCGCCGCGCGAAAAGCCGAACACGAAAACCTCGCAGCCCGGCTCGTAGTGGAAGGACAGGAAACGGTAGGCGTTCCTGATTTTCTGCGGCATGCCCGACCCGAAGATGCCGCCCTTCAGCCGGTCCTGCCACGACGTGCCGATGCCGCGCTCGTAGAAAACGATGTTGTTGGTACCGTCGATGTCGTCGATCGAACTGGTGAGCTTCGTCGGATCCTGAGGCTGGACTTCGCCGCTGTCCTTCCTGTCGCGCAAGGTCTCGGCGATCAGCCGCTGCAGCCTGACGATGTTCGTGTCCGAGTCGCCGAAGTCACGGTCGTTCCAGGTGCCATCGAGCAGCAGGATGATGCGCTTCTTCCCGGACGCGGGCGCGCCAGCCGTTGTGTCTGTCGTGGACATTCGCCGTTCCCCCTACGGTGAAGAGGGAACTGAACCATCAATCGCGGTGTGTGGCCACATTGCCTGTTCATGCACCGCCGCATACCACCCCGGGTGCCGGCTCACGGTGTCAGCCCTTCGCCTGGCCCCGTACATCGCGGCTGGCGACGACCTTGCCGGTGGCATAGGACTCGTGGTTGGCGTCGACCTCGGAGAGCTTGTAGCGGTAGTTCACCATCATCCCGTAGGACTGCCTCAACCCGTTGGCGCTGGTATCGCCCAGCCAGTTCAGCCGCTCGACGACCGCGCCGTTGCCGAGGTGGAAGTGGGCCACCCGGTCGAGGGCGCGGCCCTTGTCGGTGGCGGTGAGGTAGACGGCGGCGAGGCGCGTCAGGATCGGGCGCAGCGCCTTGTCGATGGCCGGCACCTCCCACCAGTTCGGCCGCCCCAGCAGCTTGAGTACGGCCGCGGCACCCTGGGCGTCGGCGATGACCGGCCCCAGCGAGGCGATCTCGCCCGGGGTGAGGGCGCCGTCGCCCTCGGTCTTGAACCGGTGCTCGACATGGTGGCGCAGGCCGGGGATCGGCGACAGGGTGGCGAAGTCCTTGATGTTGGGCAGGTCGCGCGAGAGCTGGTCGGCCACGCGCTTGATCAGGAAGTTGCCGAAGCTGATCCCCGCCAGGCCCTGCTGGCAGTTCGAGATCGAGTAGAAGATCGCGGTGTTGGCGCGCTGCGGATCGCGCGTCTCCTCGCGCGCGTCGAGCAGGCGCTGGACGTTGCCCGCCATGCCGTCGACCAGGGCCACCTCGACGAAGATCAGCGGCTCGTCGGGCATGCGCGGATGGAAGAAGGCGAAGCAGCGCCGGTCGGAATCCAGCCGGTTCTTGAGGTCGCGCCAGGAGCGGATGGCGTGGACAGCCTCGTAGGTGACGAGCTTTTCCAGCAGCGAGGCGGGCGAGGCCCAGTCGATGCGCACGAGGTCGAGGAAGGCCACGTCGAACCAGGCGCCGAGCAGCGAGCGCAGATCCTCGCTGAGCGCCTTGGCCGCGGCGTCGCTGCGGCCGAGCGTAAGCAGTTCGGCCCGCAGGTCGACCACGAACTTCACGCCCTGCGGCACGCCGACGAATTCGCGCAGCAGCCTCACCGCCGGCGGCTCCAGCTCTCGCCGCAGCGCCCGCGCGGGTTCCTTGCCGGCACGCCAATGGTCGACGGTCTTCATCGCCGCCTCGCGCGGCAGGCCGTAGTCGCGTGCCAGGGTCAGTAGGAATTTCCGGCGCCCGGCCGGCGAGAGCGAGAGGTAGGCCTGTCCAAGCTCCGCCGCCCGGCCACGCCGCGCTGTCTCGCCGCCCTTGCCCTCGAGGCAGGCGTCGATGCGGTTCTTCAGGCGCGGGATATCGTCGTCGGGCAGGTCGGGCCGCAGCGGCGCGCCCACCACCTCGCGGGCGCCTCGGGCCGTGTCGACGAAAGCGGTACGAAGTCGTTCGAGGGTGCGGTCGACGGTATTGGAGAACAGCAGGGCCATGGGCCGATTATGTCATAGCGAACGTGTCACTCCAGTGGCGTCGGGTGAACGCGGCTTTACCGCGTCACGGCGCCAACCCGTCGAGCGCACGCCACAGATACCAGCTCGCGACCGTGCGATAGGGCCGCCACTTTTCACCCGCTCTCTCCAGCGTTCTTGCTGACGGCAGTGCGCGCTTGCGGAACGCTTTCGCATAGGCCTTGCGTAAACTGTAGTCATCGAGCGGCAACACGTCGGGGCGGCCGAGGCGGAACATCAGGAACATCTCGGCGCTCCAGCGGCCGATGCCGCGCACCGTCACCAGGCGCTCGATCAACTCGGCATCGGGGATCTTCCGTGCTTCCTCAAGCATCGGCAGTTCGCCGCCCTCGACGCGGCGGGCGAGATCCTGCACCGCCAGCACCTTGGCGCGCGACAGGCCGCAGCCGCGCAAGGCTTCGTCCGGCGTCTCCAGGATGTGGCGCGGCGTGAAGCCGTCCTGTGCATCGGGATAGAGCGCCTCGACCCTGGCGTAGATTGTGGCGGCTGCCTTGTTTGAGAGCTGTTGATAGACAATGGCTTCGGCCAGCGCGCCGAACAGGCTGCGCGAATGTTTCAGCTCCATGCGGAACGGGCCGACCCTGTCGATGATCGCGGCCAGCGCCGGGTCGGCCGCCCTGAGATGCGCGACCGCTTTCGCGGGCTTGAAGGGAAAGCCGCTCATCGGGCCGCGAACAACGGTCCTGCGCCGACCTCGGCCGCGCCCTCGATCTCCAGCATGCGGCGCTTGGTCGAGACGCCGCCATTGGCGGAGAAGCCGCCCATCCTGCCATCGGCACCCAGCACGCGATGGCACGGCACGATGATGGCGACCGGGTTCTTACCCAGGGCCTGTCCGACCTCGCGCGATTGGTGCGGTACGCCGAGGTGCCGGGCGATCTCGCCGTAGGTCATGGTACGGCCGGGCGGGATGGTGCGTGCCACCTCGTAGACCCTGCGGTGGAAGTCGGGTGCCGCGTCAAGGTCGAGCGGGATGCCGGCAAGATCGACGGCCTCACCTGCAAGCAGGGCCAGCACGCGGTCGAGCACGCGCTGCACGCCGGCCGGCACGGAATCCGCCTCGACGACGCCCGGCCAGCGCCGTCCCACGCGGGCGCGCGTCGCCGCCGGGTTCACCTCGGGGAGCTGCAGCCCGGCAATGCCGCGCCCGCTCCAGGCGACGGCACAGGTGCCGATCGGCGTTTCGAACAGGGCAAATGCTTGGGCGCTCATCGCTGAACCTTCCTGCCTAACCGGTCATCCCGTCAAGTCGGGAGAACCCACAGGTAGCCGTCATCAAACTGGCACTGACAACCGCTAGCGTGGGGCGGTTGATATTGAGCCGGAGTCGTTGGGTTGATCCATCCGCGGGCCGAGAGAAATTCGCTCCTGAAGCAGGCGGTGCGCCGCCACAAGGTCACGTCCCGCGAAGGGATGCTGGAGAAGCTGTTCGAGCGGCTGTTCCGCGGCCTGGTCTACGCCCAGATCTGGGAGGATCCCGAAGTCGACCTCGAGGCGATGGCGCTGACGCCGGACTGCCACGTCGTGGCGATCGCGTCGGGCGGCTGCAACATCCTGTCCTATCTCACCGCCGATCCCGCGCGCATCACTGCCGTCGATCTGAGCCAGGCGCATGTCGCGCTGAACCGGCTGAAGCTGACGGCGGCGCAGCGCCTGCCGTCCTGGTCGGACTACTATCGCTTCTTCGGCGCCGCCAATTCGCACGCCAATCCGCGCGCGTACGATCGGCACATCGCGCCGCATCTCGACCCGGCGAGTCGCGCCTATTGGGAGGGCCGCAGCCTGCACCGGGGCGGCCGCCGTCGCATCTCGATCTTCGCGCGGAACGCCTATCGCCACGGCGTGCTGGGCCGCTTCATCGGCGCGGCGCACGTCGCCGCGCGCGCCTATGGCGTCGACTTCGGCAAGCTCCTCGCCGCGCGGACGATCGAGGAGCAGCAGCGCTTCTTCGACACGGTGCTGGCGCCGCTGTTCGACAAGCCGGCGGTGCGCTGGGCCACTTCGAACCGCCTGTCGCTCTACGGGCTCGGGATCCCGCCGGCGCAGTACGAGGCGCTGGCCGGTGGCCGCGACATGGGCGCGGTGCTACGCGACCGCGTCGAGCGGCTGGTCTGCGGGTTCAGCCTCGCGGAGAACTACTTTGCCTGGCAGGCCTTCGGCCGCGGTTATGCGCGGGATGCCAGCGGGCCCCTGCCGCCCTATCTCCGGCAGGAAAATTTTGCCGCGGTGAAGCGCGGCGCCGGGCGGGTCGAGGTGCTGAACCGCTCCGTGACCGACTATCTCGCGACGTGCCCTGCGGCCTCGCGCGACCGCTATGTACTGCTCGACGCGCAGGACTGGATGACCGACGCGCAGCTCAACGCGCTGTGGACCGAAATCACGCGCACCGCACGGCCGGGCGCCCGCGTGATCTTCCGTACCGCGGCGGAGCCGTCGCTGTTGCCCGGAAGGGTCACGCCTGCGCTGCTCGACCAGTGGCACTACGAGGCCGAGGCGTCGCGCGCCTTCACCGCGCGCGACCGGTCGGCGATCTATGGCGGCTTCCATCTCTACGTGTTGAAGCCGTGAGCACGACACTTGCGAATGCCGGTCTGATGGACCGGATCTATCGTCGGCAGCGCCATGTCTACGACCTCAGCCGCAAGTACTATCTGCTGGGCCGCGACCGGCTGATCGAGGGCCTGGAACCGCCGGCGGGCGGTCGCGTGCTGGAGATCGGGTGCGGCACGGCGCGCAACCTGCTCGCGGTGGCGCATCGTCATCCCGACGCGCTGCTCTACGGCATCGACCTTTCGCTGGAGATGCTCGACACGGCGCGTCGCCGAGTCGGGCGCGAGCGGCTCGGGGACCGCATCCGCCTCGCCCACGGCGACGCCACGCACTTCGACCCGGCCCTGTTGTTCGGCGTGCCGGGCTTTTCGCGCATCTTCTTCTCCTACACTTTGTCGATGATCCCGGAATGGGAGAGGGCGCTGGCCCAGTCGGTCGTATGGCTGCAGCCCGGTGGCGAGCTGCATCTCGTCGACTTCGGGGGGCAGGAGCGGTTGCCGCGCTGGTTCCGCGGCGGGCTGCGCCGGTGGCTGTCACTGTTCCACGTGACCCCGCGCGACACGCTGGAGGCCACCCTGGCGCGGCTGCCCGGGGGCATCGAGGTCCGGCGCTTCGAACGGCCTCATCTCGGCTACGCCCAGTACGCCGTCTGCCGCCGCTCGCACTAGTCCGCCATACCTCCAAAGGCATGGCGCCCCTGTGCCTGGGGCATCGCGGGGGCCATTGGCAAGCGCCCGCGGCGGGTGCTAACCCCACGGGAACGAATTGCCTTGTGTGGGGAGTACCCAAGATGACCGAAGCCTTCATTTGCGATGCGATCCGCACCCCCGTCGGCCGCTACAATGGCGGCCTCGGCGCCATGCGCGTCGACGACCTGGCGGCCCATCCGATCAAGGCGCTGATGCAGCGCAACGGCAGCGTCGACTGGGGTTCGGTCGATGACGTGATCTATGGCTGCGTGAACCAGGCCGGCGAGGACAATCGCAACGTCGCCCGCATGGCCGGGCTGCTCGCGGGCCTGCCGGTCGAGGTGGCCGGCGCCACCGTGAACCGCCTCTGCGGCTCCGGCCTCGAAGCCGCCGGCCACGCCGCCCGCGCCGTGAAGCTCGGCGAAGCCGACCTGATGATCGCCGGCGGGGTCGAGGGCATGACCCGCTCGCCCTACGTCATGGGCAAGCCCGAAGGCGCCTTCGACCGCTCGATGAAGCTCGAGGACACGGTGCTGGGCTGGCGCTTCGTCAATCCGCGCATGAAGGCGGCCTACGGTGTCGACCCGATGGGCCAGACCGCCGAGAACGTCGCCACCGAGCACCAGATCAGCCGTACCGACCAGGATGCCTTCGCCTATCGCAGCCAGCGCCGCTGCAAGGCTGCGCAGGACCGGGGCTTCTTCGAGAAGGAGATCGTCAAGGTCTGCGTGAAGAAGGGCAAGGCCGAGATCGTCGTCGAGCGTGACGAGCATCCGCGCGGCGACACGACGATGGAGACACTGTCCAAGCTGCCGGCCGCCTTCCGCGACGGCGGCTCGGTGACGGCCGGCAACTCGTCGGGCCTGAACGACGGCGCCTGCGCCATGATCATCGCCTCCGAAGCCGCCGCCCGGGCCAACGGCCTGACGCCGCGCGCGCGCATTCTCGGCGCGGTCTCCGCCGGCGTGCCGCCGCGCGTCATGGGCATCGGACCTGTGCCGGCGACGCAGAAGCTGCTGACCAAGCTCGGCATGACCATCGGCGACTTCGACACGATCGAACTGAACGAGGCCTTCGCGGCCCAGGCGCTGGCGGTGCTGCGCCAGCTCGGCCTCGCCGACGATGCCGAGCACGTGAACCCGAACGGCGGCGCGATCGCGCTCGGCCATCCGCTGGGTGCCTCGGGCGGCCGCCTGATGATCACAGCGCTCAACCAGCTCGAGGCGACCGGCGGCAAGCGCGCGCTCGCGACCATGTGCATCGGCGTCGGCCAGGGCATCGCGCTCGCGCTGGAGCGCGTCTGAGCCTTTGTCGTCCTGAGCGGAGCGAAGGACCTGACGGAACGATCGGCGCACTCTGTAACTGGCGCGAGGCCCTTCGCTTCGCTCCGGGCGACAGATTACGCGGTGGCGTTAAGATTGATCCCCGCGCGGCGCATGTCGCTCATCATGCGCTTGCGGCTGTCGTCGAGATCGATTGCGGCGGTCGCCTCGACCACGACGGCGACGTCGAAGCCCGCCTGGCGCGCGTCGATGGCCGACCAGGCGACGCAGTAGTCGAGGGCCAGGCCGCAGAAGACCAGCTTGGTGAATCCGCGCGCCTTCAGGTAGCCGTCGAGGCCGGTGCGGGTCATGCGGTCGTTCTCGCGGAAGGCCGAGTAGGAATCGATGCCGGTGTGGAAACCCTTGCGCACGATCATCTGCGCCTTGGTGACCTCGAGGTCGGGATGGAACTCGGCGCCCGGCGTGCCCTGCACGCAATGGTCCGGCCACAGGACCTGCGGGCCGTAGGGGAACTGCACGGTCGAGAAGGGCTCCGCGTCCTGCCATGAGCTCGCGAACGAGGCATGGCCCGGCGGATGCCAGTCCTGCGTCAGCACCACATGGTCGTGGCGGGCGATCAGGCGATTGACCAGCGGGACGATTGCATTGCCGCCGGTGACGGCCAGCGCGCCGCCCTCGCAGAAATCGTTCTGCATGTCGACGACGATCAGGGCCTCGTTCGGCATGGGTACGCTCCGCTACAGGGGTGGGATGTCGCCCAGCGCCTGGTCGCTCTCGAACGACGCGCTCCAGGAGTCCAGGCTCTTGCTCTCGATGGCGCCGCGCAGCCCGCGCATCACGTCCTGATAGTAGTGGAGATTGTGCCAGGTGAGCAGCATCGAGCCGAGGATCTCGTCGGCGCGGATGAGGTGATGCAGGTAGGCGCGGCTGTGGTGCCGGCAGGCGGGGCAGCCGCACTGCTCGTCGATCGGGCGCGGATCGTCACGATGGCGGGCGTTGCGCATGTTGAGTTCGCCGCGCCGCGTGAAGGCCTGCGCCGTGCGGCCGGCGCGCGTGGGCATCACGCAGTCGAACATGTCGATGCCGCGCTTCACCGCGCCCACGATGTCGCCGGGACGGCCCACGCCCATCAGATAGCGCGGCCGCTCGGCGGGCAGCATCGGCGCCGTATAGTCGAGCGTGGCGAACATCAGTTCCTGGCCCTCGCCCACGGCGAGGCCGCCGACCGCATAGCCGTCGAAGCCGATGTCGATCAGCGCCTTGGCGCTCTCCTCGCGCAGCGCCGGGAAGGTGCTGCCCTGGACGATGCCGAACAGCCCGTAGCCCGGCCGCTCGACGAAGGCCCGGCGGCCGCGCTCGGCCCATTTCATGGACAGGCGCATCGAGAAGGCGGCTTCCGGCTCCTCGACCGGCCAGCTCGTGCATTCGTCGAACGACATGGTGATGTCGGCGTCGAGCAGCCGCTGGATGCCGATCGAGCTTTCGGGCGTCAGGCGATGCTGCGAGCCGTCGATCGGGGATCGGAAGGTGACTCCGTCCGCGTCGAGCTTGCGCAGCTCCTTGAGCGACATCACCTGGAAGCCACCCGAATCGGTCAGGATCGGGCCCGGCCAGTTCATGAACCTGTGCAGGCCGCCCAGGGCCGCGACGCGCTCGGCGCCCGGCCGCAGCATCAGATGGAAGGTGTTGCCCAGCACGATCTCCGCACCGGTCTCGGCGACGGATTGCGGCAGCATCGCCTTCACGGTGCCTGCCGTGCCGACCGGCATGAAGGCCGGCGTCTCGATCTTGCCGTGCGCGGTCGTGATGCGGCCGCGGCGGGCGGGGCCGTCGCTGCCCAGCAGCTCGTAGGAAAGGCTCATCGGCGCAACAGACAACAATCGCCGTAGGAATAGAAGCGGTATCGCGCGGCGATGGCGTGTTCGTAGGCCTGTTTCATGCGTTCGAGCCCGGCGAAGGCCGAGACCAGCATGAACAGGGTCGAGCGCGGCAGGTGGAAGTTCGTCAGCAGCAGGTCGACGGCACGGAACCGGAAGCCCGGCGTGATGAAGATGTCGGTCTCGCCGCTCCACGGCTTGATCGCGCCGTCATGCGCGCGGGCCACGGTTTCGAGCAGGCGCAGCGAGGTCGTGCCGATCGAGACGATGCGACCGCCCAGGATGCGCGTCGCCTCGACGGCGCGCGCCGTGGCCTCGGAAACCTCGCCCCACTCGGCATGCATCGTGTGCTCGTCGGTGTCGTCGACCCGCACCGGCTGGAAGGTGCCCGCGCCGACATGCAGGGTGACGCCCGCCGTCGAGATGCCGGCGTCGGTGAGGGCCGCCATCAGCTCGGGCGTGAAATGCAGGCCGGCGGTGGGGGCGGCGACGGAACCGTCGTGCTTGGCGAACAGCGTCTGATAGTCCTTCCGGTCCTGCGCGTCGGCGGTGCCGCCGCGAATGTAGGGAGGCAGAGGTACCGTGCCTTCCTGTTCGAGGGCGGTGAGAAAGGCGTGACCCTCCTGGTCGAAGGCCAGCACCAGCGAGCCGTCCTCCTCCTTGGCCTCGACGCGCGCGCGCAGACCGGAGAAGACCAGCGTATCGCCCGGCTTCAGGCGCTTTCCGGGACGGGCGAAGGCGCGCCAGCGCCGGTCGCCGAGATCGCGGATCAGCAGCGCCTCGACCGCCACGTCCTGGCGCATCCCCTGGCCCGGCCGGACGCCCCGGAGCCGTGCCGGGATGACCCTTGTGTCGTTGAAGACGAGGAGGTCGCCACGGCGCAACAGGCCCGGCAGCGACCGCACGGTGCGGTCCTGCAAGGTCTCGCCCGTGACGTCGAGAAGGCGCGCGGAGTCGCGCGGGAAGACGGGCCGCTGGGCGATCAGTTCGTCCGGCAGCGCAAAATCGAAAAGGTCGACGCGCATCGTTCGAGGATCTGGCCTTCGTCAGGTCTGGCCGATGTCCATGACCACGCCGTCGGTATCGTCGGCGGGCGGCAGCGCGTTGGGATCGGCCAGGGCCACGAAGCGATGCACGCCGTCGGCGACGACCCGCTTCACCCGCGCCCGCGTCTCCAGGCAATGGAGGTGCGCCAGGGTCTCGCCGAAGGCGAAGACGATCTGGTTGTTGTCGAGATGGCGCGGGAACAGGACCGGCACCATGTCCCAGGCCGTCGCGCCCTCGGGACCGCGGGCGGCGATCGCCAGCTCCATGTCGTTCAGCCGCGCATCGTGGTGGGCGACGAGCTGGTCGAGGCGCGTGTGCAGGCCGATGAACGGGAACCCGTGGCTCGGCAGGACCAGCGCGTCGGCGGGCAGGCGGCGGAAGCGCGAGAAGCCGTCGAGGAACCAGGTCAGCGCGTCGGCCAGCGGTTCGTTCGGCCACACGCCGACGTTCGTGCTGATCTTGGGCAGAACCTGGTCGCCCGCGATCATCACGTTGAGCTCGGGGCACCACAGCGAGGCGTGCTCGGGCGCATGGCCGCGACCGACGATGACGTCCCAGCGATGGCCGCCGACGATGATCGGATGCGCATGGATCAAGCGCCGGTAGGAGGTCGGCAGCGGCACGACGCCCTTGGCATAGCCGCCCTTGTGGCGGTGGAAGTTGCCGATCCGATCGGCCGGCACGCCGTTGCGCTTGACGTGCTCGGCGCGGGTTTCCTCGCTCTCGACGAAGTCGTTGCGCGCGGCCTGGGCGCTCATGTACTCGCCCAAGGTCATGTAGAGCGGGGCGTTCCACTTCTCGCACAGCCAGCCGGCGAGGCCGATATGGTCGGGGTGGAGATGCGTGCCGATCACCCGCACCACCGGCTTGCCCCGGAGCTTCTCGGCGAAGATCTTCTCCCACAGGGTTCGCGTGTCCTGCGAATTGATCCCGGTATCGACGATCGTCCAGCCGTCCTTCTCCTCGATCAGCCACAGATTGATGTGGTTGAGCTGGAACGGCAGCGGCATGCGCAGCCAGTAGATACCGGGGGCGACGTTCTTGATGTCGCCGGGTTCCGGCACGTCGCCGCAGGGAAAACGAAGCTGGGCCAGCAGGCGCTGGGACTCGGAGAGGGCGTCAGGCATGATCGTAAGCTAGCTCAATTTGCCTCCCCATTCACATGGGGAGGTGTCGCGTAGCGACGGAGGGGTCATGCCCTCTCGACATGGCCGGTGACCCCTCCGTCAGCGTAAAACGCCGCTACCTCCCCATCGGAATGGGGAGGAAAGCTACTTCAGCGCCCGCCAGGCGATGTCCTTGCGGTAGAAGCCCTCGGGCCAGTCGATCAGGTCGATCGCGCGGTAGGCGCGGGCGCGGGCTTCCTCGACGGTGGGCGCCATGGCGCTGACGTTCAGGACCCGGCCGCCATTGGCGAGGATCTTCCCGTCCGGACCGGCCTTGGTGCCGGCATGGAATATCTGCACGCCCTCGACCCGGGCGGCCTCGTCGAGCCCGCGGATCTCGCTGCCCTTGGGATAGGAATCGGGATAGCCCCTGGTCGCCATGATCACCGTGATGGCGGCGTCCGGCGACCAGCGCAGGTCGAGATGCTTCAACCCACCGTCGGCGCAGGCCAGCAGCGCCGGCAGGAGATCGGACTTCAGGCGCATCATCAGGACCTGGGTCTCGGGATCGCCGAAGCGGCAGTTGTATTCAACCAGCCGCGGGCCCTTGGCGTCGATCATCAGGCCGGCATAGAGGACGCCCCTGAACGGCGTGCCGGCCCGGGCCAGCGCCCGCACCGTGGGCAGCACGATCTCGTCCATCGTGCGCTGCTGCATGGCGGCGTCGAAGACCGGGGCGGGCGAGTAGGCACCCATGCCGCCGGTGTTCGGGCCGGTGTCGCCGTCGAAGGCGCGCTTGTGGTCCTGTGCGCCGACGAGCGGCAGGACATGCTCACCGTCGGTCAGGGCGAAGAAGCTGGCTTCCTCGCCGTGCATGAATTCCTCGATCACCACCGAGGCGCCGGCCGCGCCGAAGCGGTTGCCCGAGAGCATGTCGCGCACGGCTTCGATCGCCTGCTCGACCGTCTCGGCGATGATCACGCCCTTGCCGGCGGCGAGGCCGTCGGCCTTGATCACGATGGGGAGGGGCTGCGACCTGACATGGGCCTCGGCCGGGCCGACCTCCGTGAAGCGCTCGTAGGCGGCGGTCGGGATGCCGTTGGCGCGGCAGAGTTCCTTGGTGAAGCTCTTGGAGCCTTCGATGCGGGCGGCGGCCTTGGACGGCCCCCAGGCCTTGATGCCGGCGTCGGCGAAGGCGTCCGCCATGCCGGCCACCAGCGGCGCATCGGGCGCAATCACCACGAAATCGATCGCGAGCCGCTGAGCCAGCGCCACCTGGCCGGGGATATCCTCGGCCCCGACGTCGACGCATTCGGCAATCTGCGCGATGCCGGCATTGCCGGGCGCGCAATAGAGCTTGGTGCAGAGCGGGGAGGCCGAAATCGCCCAGCACAGGGCATGTTCGCGGCCGCCGCCGCCCACCACGAGGATTCGCATGGCGAGGCTTTGACCACAGTTTGCGCCGGCGGCACAAGCGGCTAGGTTCGGGCCCGGATGGAAAACCTCGACGCCCCGGCTGCCCCCTCGAACGTCCCGGAATTCTCGGTTTCCGAGCTCTCTTTCGCCCTGAAGCGCGAGATCGAGACGGCGTTCCCGCGGGTACGGGTGCGCGGCGAGATCAGCCAGCCGTCGTTCCCGCGGTCGGGCCATTGCTACTTCCGGCTCAAGGATGAGAATGCCGTGATCGACGGCGTCTGCTGGAAGGGCTCGATCCCGCGGCTCGGCATCAGGATCGAGGAGGGGCTGGAGGTCATCGCGACCGGCAAGCTCACCACCTATGCCGGCTCCTCGCGCTACCAGATCATCGTCGACCGGCTGGAGCTGGCGGGCGAAGGCGCGCTGCTCAAGCTGCTCGAGGACCGGCGCAAGAAGCTGCAGGCCGAGGGCCTGTTCGATGCCGATCGAAAACGCCCGCTGCCCTATCTGCCGCAGACCGTCGGCGTGGTGACTTCGCCGTCGGGCGCCGTGATTCGCGACATCCTGCACCGGCTCCGCGATCGCTTCCCCTGCCATGTGCTGGTCTGGCCGGTGGCCGTCCAGGGCGAGAAGGCGGCGGGCGAGGTGGCTCATGCCATCGCCGGCTTCAACGCATTGCCCGAGGACGGCCCCGTGCCGCGGCCGGACGTGCTGATCGTGGCGCGCGGCGGCGGCTCGCTGGAGGACCTGTGGGCCTTCAACGAGGAAATCGTGGTGCGGGCCGCGGCGAACTCCGCGATCCCGCTGATCTCCGCCGTGGGCCACGAGACCGACACGACCCTGATCGACTTCGCCTCCGACCGGCGCGCGCCGACGCCGACCGCGGCCGCGGAAATGGCGGTGCCGGTGCGCGCCGACCTGATGACCGAGACGCTGGACTACGCCAAGCGTCTGGTCGGCGGCATGACGCGCCTGCTGCGCGAACGGTCGATGGAGGTGGCGGGCCTCGCGCGCGGCCTCGGCGATCCGCGGCGCCTGATCGAGGAGCGCCAGCAGCGGGTCGATGTCAGCGGCGAGCGACTGGCGTTGGCCGCGCGTCAACTGGTCGACCGTCGCGCGCAGCAGCTTTCGGCCGCCCGCCTCGTCAGTCCGCAGGCAGTGATCGCCGCCAAGCAACAGGCGCTGGTCGCCGAGGGCCGGGCTCTGACCCGCGCCGTCGACCGCTTCAAGAGCGATGCGCTGCAGAAGTATGCGCGAGCGTTCGACCGTCTGGATCAGCTCGGCGATCGCCTGAAGCGCCACGGCAGCGATCTCCTGTCGAACGGCCAGCGCCAGGTCGACCAGGCGGCCAAATTGCTCGAGAGCTACTCCTTCCACTCCGTCCTCAACCGCGGCTTCGCGCTGGTGCGCGACCAGGACGGCCACCCCGTCCTCGCCGCCGCCGGCACCAGCGCCGGCCAGACGATCAGCATCCAGTTCAGCGACGGCCATGTCGGCGCCCGCGTGACCGACGGCGCCGGTGCCCCGAAGCCGGTCGCCGCCCCTGCGCCGCCCAAGCGCCGCGACGGCGGCGGTAGCCAGGGCTCACTGTTGTAGGTCGGGTTGGCGTTGCGAGTCGCATTGTCATCCCGAGCTCAGCGAGGGATCCTTACCTTTCAGGCTGATGAGAAGGATCCCTCGCTACGCTCGGGATGACACAAGTAGAGAGGGGGAAACACCAATGACCGCTGAACCGCTGTCGGTCGAGACGATCAGGAACTTCATGTATGCGAGCACCGCGACCGTCTCGATGCAGATGCTGAAGCGGGGCTTCCGCAACGTCGCGGTGAACGGGGTGAAGCCGCTCAATCCGGCGGCGGCGCGGATCGTCGGGCCGGCCTATACGCTGCGTTACATCCCGAGCCGGGAGGACATCGACAAGGCCCCGAGCCCCAGCGATCCGCCGAACGCGCAGCGCACCGCGATCGAGGAATCGCCGCCTGGCTCCGTGCTGGTGATCGGCACCGAGGGCAATGTGCGCTCGGGCACGCTGGGCGACATCCTGGCGCTGCGCCTCAAGGTGCGCGGCCTCGCGGGCGTGCTGAGCGACGGGGCGATGCGCGATTCGCCGGTGATCGGCAAGTTCGACTTCCCCGTCTACTGCTCGGCCGCCGCCGCGCCGCCCAGCATGGCCAACCTGCGGCCCGTCGAGGTGCAGGTCCCCGTCGGCATCTGCGGCGTCCCGGTCTATCCCGGCGACGTCGTCGTGGCCGACGAGGACGGCGCCATCGTCGTGCCGCGGCATCTCGCCGACGAGGTGGCGCGCGATTCGTTCGAGCAGGAGAGGCTGGAGAAGTTCGTCGCCATCCGGGTGGGACAGGGCCATCCGATCGCCGGCACCTATCCGCCGAACGACGAGACCAAGAAGCTCTATCAGGCGTGGATCAAGGCCGGCGAGCCGGCCGGCGGGTGAGGTGGTGGACGCCAGGATCCGCACATGGCGATAATGGCCGTCTTTCCTTGGGCAGCGGGACGGTTCCTGATCCTGCTCTCCAGGATGACTGACATTCCCGATCAAATTCGCTTCAACGGCTATTTTGAAGCCACGTGCGAGATCGCCTTGAAGGACGAGGACGCAAGGCTTCACGACTGTGTCGTTCACAGGCCGAGCAACAGCCGGAACTTTGCGGGCGATCGAATCACGGACTGGCTGGCGCTGGTTGTCGACACAGAGCTTACGGAAGCGGAACTCTCGAGTGCCACGATCGGTATCGCTTGCTATGGCTGTGAGATCAGCGAGCAAGAGGCAATGATCAGGGCGGGCCGGCGAAGCTGGCTGCCGAATGCCGACGGCGGCGCCTAACCCGGGTGGTCGCCGTAGGGTCTGGTGATGAGCTCGAGCATGTGGCCGTCGGGATCCTCGAAGTAGACACCGCGGCCGCCATAGAGATGGTTGATCTCGCCCGGCCCGCTCTTGTTCGGATGGGCGTAGTAGGCAATGCCGGCCTCGCGGATACGCGCGAAAGACGCGTCGAACTCGGCATCGTCGACGAGGAAGGCGTAGTGCGTCGTGCTGGGGTTGGGCGTGCCGATGAAGTCGAGCGTGACGCCGTTCGACAGCTGCACCGGGCGGAACGGACCCCATTGCGGCGCCGCCTCGATGCCGAGGATGCCGGCCAGGAACTCGGCCGACGCATCCTTGTCCTTCACATGGACGATCAGGTGATTGAGGGCTGGCATGGAAGTCTCCTGCGGGCTGACCTCAACGTAGGCAGGCCGCCAGTGACTTCAACCGGTTACCAATCGGTGAGCGGTGCGAGGATCAGCCGCCGCCCTTTTCGCAGACGAAGGCCTTGAAGGTGATGATGTCGCTGGGGACGCCCTTCTTCTTGCAGTAGGCCTCGAACTCTTCCGGCGTCACGGGGACCATCTTGATGGCGTGACGGCGGCTGCGCCAGTCGGCCATGCGGCTCATCTCCTTCATGTGCCAGTCGGCATAGGAACTCAGCGGATAGTGCTTCACGGTTCGCTGAAGCACCTCATGATCGGATGCGGTCACCTTGGCGAAGTACTGGATAGCCATGCCGGTCTGCCCTCGGGAATGCGGACGCCGCATCTACTCTCCAACCGGGGTGGGCCGCAACCCACAATGAGAGACGCCGATGGCCGCGATCAGGGCGCGGCGGCGTCGGGCACGACGCGATTGCGCAGTGGCTGCCAGTGACTGCGCGGAATGACCTGCAACGCCTCGAGGAACTGCCGTGCACAGCGTTCCCAGGTGAAGGTTTCCGCATGGCGGCGGCAATCCTCGGGATCGCGCGACACCGCGGCGAGGCAGGCCTTACGTAGATCCTCGTCGAGTGCGCCGACCTTCGGATCGGTCACGACGTCGAGCGGTCCGGGCACGGGATATCCGGCGACCGGCACGCCGGACGCCAGCGCCTCGACCATCACTAGGCCGAACGTGTCGGTGACGCTCGGGAAGACGAAACAGTCTGCCTGTGCATAGCGGTACGAGAGCTCGCCGGGGCCGACCGAGCCGAAGAACCGCGCATTCGGGTAGCGGCGCTGCAGCGACTTGAGCTGCGGGCCGCCGCCCACCACCCACTTTGTGCCGGGCAGGTCGAGGCCGAGGAAGGCCTCGATGTTCTTCTCGACGGCGACCCGGCCTGCATAGAGCCAGATGGGGCGCGGATCGCCGGTATCCTCGCGGCGTTGCGGCTTGAACGCCGTGATGTCGACACCGCGCGACCAGGGGATGAGATTCCTGAAGCCGCGCGCGCCGAGTTCGTCGCGGATCGCCGGCGATACGACCAGAACCCCGGCGGAAGCCGCGTGGAAGTGGCGTACGAAGGCGTAGGTCCACGCGAGCGGCAGCCGGATGCGGGCGCGGACATATTCCGGGAAGCGCGTGTGATAGGCGGTGGTGAACGGAATGCCGCGTCGCCGGCAGAAGCCGCGCGCGGCCCAGCCGAGCGGGCCCTCGGTGACGATGTGGAGGGCATCCGGCGCGAACAGAGTCAGCATGTGAGCGAGACGCGACGACGGGAACAGCGACAGCCTGATCTCCGGATAAGTGGGGCAGGGCAGGGTGCGGAACCGGTCGGGACCGAAAACCTCGACCTCGTGGCCTTCGGCGCGAAGGATGCGCGCCACCGTCTCGAGCGTGCGGACGACGCCGTTGATCTGGGGTCGCCAGGCGTCGGAAATGATGGCAATGCGCAAGGGCTACTCCGCAGCCAGCTGGACGTGGGACAAGGGAAGCCGCGACTCGCGGCGGGCCATCTCCTCCGCCCAATGGACGATGCGCAGGCGGCCGTCGAAGTCCTCGACGAGCGCCGTGCAGCTCTCGACCCAGTCGCCGTCGTTGCAATAGAGGATGCCGTCGATCATGCGCATCTCGGCATGGTGAATGTGGCCGCACACGACGCCGTCCACGCCGCGGCGCCGGGCCTCGGTCGCCACGGCGTTCTCGTAGTCGTTGATGAACTGCACGGCGTTCTTGACACGGTGTTTCAGGAAGGCCGAGAGCGACCAGTAGGGCAGGCCGAGCTTGCGGCGACCCCAGTTGAAGGTGGTGTTGAGGCGCAACGCCGCGGCATAGGCCCAGTCGCCGAGGATGGCGAGCCAGCGGGCATAGCGCACGATGCCGTCGAACTGGTCGCCGTGGATGATCAGCAGCTTCCTGCCGTCCGGCGTCTCGTGGATGACCTCGTCCTCGACCCGTACGTCGCCGAAGGTGAGCTGGCAGTATTGCCGCGCTGCCTCATCGTGGTTGCCGGGAATGTAAATGACGTTGGTGCCCTTGCGGGCCTTGCGCATGATCTTCTGCACGACGTCATTGTGTGCCTGCGGCCAGTACCACCAGCGCTTGAGCCGCCAGCCATCGACGATGTCGCCGACCAGGTAGAGATGCTCGCTTTCGTTGCGTCTCAGGAAATCGAGCAGCAACTCGGCCTGGCAGCCGCGCGTGCCGAGATGGATGTCCGATAGGAAGATCGCCCTGTGGCGGGCGGGCTGGTGGCGGTCGTGGGATGTCATGAGGAAGGCACGGTCATGTGGATAATGGTCGACCGACACAAAATATGTTGGGCGCGATTGCAGGGTACGCATTGGATTGTGTATGGGGGCCGTTGCGTGGAGGTGTATCGGTTGTGACTGTTCGATGACATTCGCCTCGGGCGCCGGACCGGCGAAATCGCTGCTCCTCATCTTCAATCCGGCGGCCGGCCGCCGGCGCCGTGGTCTGGCCGATGCGGTCGTGCAGCGTGTCAGATCGCTCGGCTGGACGGTCGATCTCGTCGAAACGGCGGCGGTGGACGATGCCCGGCGCCATGCCGAACGGTGCGATGCCGGACGCTATGGCGTGATCGCGGTCGCGGGCGGCGACGGCACGATCAACGAAGTGGTCAATGGTCTTGCTGCCCGCGCCGCCACGGCGCCGCCGCTCGCTCTCGTGCCGCTGGGCACCGCCAACGTGCTGGCGCACGAGTTGGGACTGGGCTCGACGGCCGAGTCTCTCGCCGACGCAATCACCACCGGACGCGAAGTGCTGATGTATCCGGGCCAGGCCAGTGGAAGCGGGCGTCCGCGCTGCTTCTCGCTGATGGCCGGCGCCGGCTTCGACGCCAAGGTGGTGGCGGGCGTGAGTTCTGGCCTGAAGCGCCGCTGGGGCAAGATTGCCTATCTCTGGCGCTCGCTGGTCGAGGCGCGGCGTTACCGGCCGGTGCGCTATGGCGTTGAGATCGACGGCGTGCACCACGAGGCCGCGTCGGTGATCGTGACGCACGCCCGTCACTATGCCGGACCCTATGTGGTGGCGCCGGAGGCGTCACTCGACGCGCCGCTGCTGCATGTCTGCCTGTTCGAGCGTTGGGGCAGGGTGCATGCGCTGCGCTTCGGCGCGGCCCTCGTGCTGGGTGCGCTACCGCGGACGCCCGGCTACCGCGTCGTTGCCGGGCGCGAGGTCAGGATCTCGGTTCTCGACGATGCCGGCGAACGGCGACGCCAGCCGGTCCAGATCGACGGCGACGATGCGCTGACCTTGCCGGTATCGATCGGCCTGTCGGCCGACCCCGTGCGATTGCTGAAGCCGGCGTGACGGGAGCGGCCTACCTGACGGCCTGCAGGCGGCGCACCGATTCCTGGGTTGGATGGCCGTCGGCCGGCAAAGCCTGCTGCTGCTGGAAGAGACGCAGCGCCGAGCGGGTCTTGGGACCGAGCAGCCCGTCGGCCTCGTCCTTGTAGAGACCGAGGCGGGCCAGGCGCATCTGGATGTCGATGACGGTGTTGCGCGAGATCGGCGCATCGTCGGCCGGCGCCTGCTGCTGGACCGGCGGGCCGCCGGCGATCTGGCGCGCCAGGATGCCGACCGACAGCGCATAGAGCGTCGAGCGGTTCCAGTTCATCACCGCCTTGAAGTTCGGGTAGACGATGAAGGCCGGGCCACGGAAGCCGGCGGGCAGCAGGATCGAGGCGGCATCGTCGACCGCGGGCAGGGCTGCGCCGCTCATCTTCTTCACGCCCATCGCCGCCCAGGCCTTCACCGGCTTCTCGACGGTGGTGTCGGCCTGCTCCAGCGGGAAGCCCGCCGGCAGCATCACCTCTTCGCTGGACGGCAGGCCGGGCTTGAAGCCGACGCCGCGCAGGTAGTTGGATGCCGACGCAAAGGCGTCGGGCAGGCTGTTCCAGATGTCGATCCGGCCATTGCCGTCGCGATCGACCGCCCAGCGCGTGAAGGTCGAGGGCATGAACTGCATGTTGCCCATGGCGCCGGCCCACGAGCCGCGCATCTGGTCGCTGGTCATGTGGTTGCTGCTGAGGATGCGCAGCGCCTGGACGGTCTCGTTGCTGAAGAACTCGCGGCGCTTGGTCATGCAGGCGAGCGTCGCGACCGAGCGCACGACGCGGAAGTCGCCCATGTAGGTGCCGTAGTTCGTCTCGATGCCCCAGAACGCCATCAGGTACTGCGGCGGCACGCCGTATTCGGCCTGCAACTGGTCGAGCAGGGCGCGATACTGCGCCAGCTTCTGCTGGCCCTTCTGGATGCGGTCGAGCGAGACGGTGCCGCCGACATACTTGGCGTAGGTCAGCGAGAATTCGGGCTGGCGATTGTCGAGATCGACGACCTTCTGGTCGGGTGTCAGTCCCTGGAAGGCGCCGTCGATGATCGATGCCGGCACGCCCTGCTTCAGCGCATCGGCCTTGATGCTGCTCAGGCAGTCGCGGAAGCCGCCATCCTGGGCTTGCGCGGGCGCAGCCCCGAGGAAGGCGGGGCTGCAGAGAAGCGCCGTCGTTGCGGCGAGAATGCGTGCATGGGGCATGAGGGTCATGCCCGGCAGTTTATCACGAGCCGGCGACGGTCAGCCCTTCAATTCTCACGGTCGGGGCGTTGGTCGAGCTCTTGAATTCGAGGTCGTTCGCGGCCGTCATGTTGAGGAACATGTCCTTCAGGTTGCCCGCGACGGTGATGCCGCTCACCGGCCAGGCCAGCTCGCCATTCTCGATCCAGAAGCCGGAGGCGCCGCGGCTGTAGTCGCCGGTCACGCCGTTGACGCCGAAGCCGATCATGTCGGTGATGTAGAGGCCGCTCTTGATGTCGCCGATCAGCTCCTTCACCGAGAGCTTGCCCTTCTCGAGATAAAAGTTCGAGGTTGTGGGCGAGGGCGGGCCGGAGACACCGCGCGAGGCGTGGCCGGTCGGGGCGAGGTTGAGCTGGCGGGCGGCCGCGAGGTCGAGCAACCAGGTGGTGAGTACGCCGTCGTCGATCACTGCGCGGCGCGAGGTCGCGAGTCCCTCGGCGTCGAACGGGCGGCTGCCCAGCCCGCGCTTGCGCAGCGGATTGTCGAGGATGCGGATGCCCTCGGCGAACACGCGCTCGCCCATCCTGTCCTTCAGGAACGAGGTGCCGCGCGCCACGGCGCGGCCGTTGATCGCGCCGGCGAGATGGCCGATCAGCCCGCCCGAGACGCGGCGGTCGTAGATCACCGGCACCCGCGCGCTCTGCGCCTTGCGCGGGTTGAGGCGGCGGACCACGAACTTGGCCGCGTTGCGGCCCACTTTGGCGGCCGGCATCAGGTCCTCAAGATGGACCGCGCTGGTCCATTCATAGTCGCGTTCCATGCCGGTGCCTTCACCGCCCAGCACCGAGCAGGACAGCGAGAAGCCGCTGCGGCTGTAGCCGCCCGAGAAGCCGTTGCTGGCGGCCAGCATCACCGAGGTGCGGCCCCAGCCGGCCTCGGCGCCTTCGGAATTGGTGACGCCCTTCACGGCACGAGCGGCGTCCTCGGCCTCGCTCGCCATGGCGAGCAGCTTGCGGGCGGTCGGGCGGGTCCGGTCATCGAGATCGAGGTCGGGCCACGCGCGGGCCAGCAGTTCCTCGGGCGCGAGGCCGCAGGTCGGGTCCTCGGGGACCGCGCGCGCCATGTCGACGGCGCGGCTCGCCAGTTCCCGCAGCGAGGCTGGCGCGAAGTCGGTCGAGGAGACGAAGGCCTGGCGCCGGCCGACGAAGACGCGCAGACCGAGGTCGCGGCCCTCGCTGCTCTCCAGCTTCTCGCGCTTGCCCAGCCGCTGCGCCACCGAGATCGACTCGCCGTTGACGTAGAGCGCGTCGGCCGCGTCGGCGCCGAACTCCTTCGCCCACTTCAGCAGGTCGGACAGGAGATTGGGGTCGATTGCGCCAGCGGGATGCTTCGTGCGGGCGACCTTCGCGACGGGCTTCGGCGCCGGCTTGCGCGCGGTCTTCGCGACCGGCTTCACCGACTTCTGCGCGACCGTTATCCTCGGCGCCGATTTCTTCGGTTGTGCCTTTTTCGGCGCGGCCTTCTTCACCACCTTCCGGGTGGCGGGCTTTGCCGACTTCTTCGCAGCCGGCTTCTTCGGGGAGGATTTGGGGGCAGTCTTCTTCGCTTTGGCCATGAGGCCGTTCTACGCGCTATCGGCCCGTGTCGTCGAGATAGTAGGAGAAGAACAGCACGCCCGTCGCGGCGATGCCGAGTGTCCAGAACGCGGCACGCACGAGGTCGGCGATCATCGCCTGGTCGGGCCACAGTCGCGCCACCGCATCGCCCGCGAACTGGTGGCCCAGGATGCCGATCATCGCGCCCAGCATGAGGGAGATCGCGGCGTTCCAGACGTGGCGGGCGCCGCGCATGAAGGGGCCTTCGGCCCGCCGGCGTGTCGCAACAGGATCGGGAAGCGCCACTTCTTCAGTCCATGGAGATTGCGGGGCGCGCGACAGGTTTCCCGCGCGCCCGGATGCTAACGCCCGCCCGGAAGGGGCGGTATCGCTATTTGAGTGCCGCCGCGCGGTTGGCGGCGCAGGTCACGGCCTTGAGCGAGGCCGCCACGATGTTGGAGTCCATGCCGACACCCCACAGGACCTTGCCGCTCGGCGTCTCGGCCTCGATGAAGCTGACGGCCTGGGCGTCGGAGCCGGCGCCCGTCGCATGCTGGTGATAGTCGCGCACCCGGATCTGGATGCCGCAGTTCTTGCCCAGCGCGTCGACATAGCCCGCAATCGGACCGTTGCCGCGCCCCGAGATCGTGACGGGCTTGCCGTCGAAGGTCACCTTGGCATCGAGAAGACGCACGTCGGGATGGGCCGGATCGGGCACGGTGGTGTGGCTGTCGAACTCCACGGGCGAGGTGTTCTCGAGATATTCCTTGCGGAACGTGTCCCAGATCAGCGCCGGCTGGATCTCCTTGCCGGTCTCGTCGGCAATCTGCTGGATGACCTTGGAGAATTCGACCTGCAGCAGGCGCGGCATGTCGATGCCGTAGTCGCTCTTCAGGATGTAGGCGATGCCGCCCTTGCCCGACTGGCTGTTGATGCGGATGATCGCCTCGTAGCTGCGGCCGAGATCGGCCGGGTCGATCGGCAGGTAGGGCACTTCCCAGACCTTGCTGTTCGACGCTTCGAGCGACTTGAACCCCTTGTTGATCGCGTCCTGGTGCGAGCCCGAGAAGGCGGTGAAGACGAGATCGCCGCCATAGGGATGGCGCGGATGGACCGGCAGCTGGTTGCAGTACTCGACCGTCTGGCGGATCTCGTTGATGTTCGAGAAGTCGATCTCGGGATCCACTCCTTGCGTGAACATGTTGAGGCCCAGCGTCACCAGGTCGACGTTGCCGGTCCGCTCGCCGTTGCCGAACAGGCAGCCCTCGATGCGGTCGGCGCCGGCCATGTAGCCGAGTTCGGCCGCCGCCACGCCGGTGCCGCGGTCGTTGTGCGGATGCAGGCTGAGGATGATCGAATCGCGATCCTTGAAGTTGCGGTGGCACCATTCGATCTGGTCGGCATAGACGTTGGCCGACGACATCTCGACGGTGGCCGGCAGGTTGAAGATCATCTTCTTCTGCGGGGTCGGCTTGTAGATGTCGGCGACCGCGGCGCAGATGTCGCGCGCGAATTCGAGCTCGGTGCCGGTGAAGCTCTCGGGCGAATACTCGAACACCCACTCGGTCTTCGGATCGGCATCGGCCAGCTGCTTGACCAGCTTCGCGCCCGAGACCGCGATGTCGATGATGCCCGCCGTGTCGAGGCCGAACACGACGCGGCGCTGCAGGGTCGACGTCGAGTTGTAGAGATGGATGATGACGCGGCGCGCCCCGCGGCAGGCCTCGAAGGTGCGCTCGATCAACTCGGGGCGGCTCTGCGTCAGCACCTGGATGGTGACGTCGTCGGGGATCATTTTCTTCTCGATGAGTTCGCGCACGAACTCGAAGTCGGTCTCCGACGCGGCGGGGAAGCCGACTTCGATCTCCTTGAAGCCCATGTCGCAGAGCAGCTTGAACATGCGCGTCTTGCGATCGGAATCCATCGGTTCGATCAGCGCCTGGTTGCCGTCGCGCAGGTCGACCGCGCACCAGATCGGCGGCTTGGTGATCACGGCGTTCGGCCACTTGCGGTCGGGCAAGGGCACGGGCTTGAAGGGCACGTACTTCTCGGCCGCGATCGGCATCATGGGCTTCTGGGGATTCTGGGATGACATGAGGTAGCTCCTCGCGCCGCGCACGGCCGTATGGCTCAAACGAACACTGCGATGGATGGAAGGGAGGCGGCGACTGGTTGGGTGAACGGAGACGAACGACAAGCGATCCGCAGGGCCCTTCCGGTTGTCCCGGTCGGGCGGCGGATCAGCCGATAAGTCGTAGCGTCGTCAGTCGCAGCATGTTGGGCGCGACAATCGTCGATTTGGCCGCGCCCGTCAACCCGGCCGTTCGCGGAGCCCTCTTCGAGGACTACCGCAGCGGAACGTCGACCCCGATGCTGAGATTTCCGCCGCGGGGATAGGCGGGACCATAGACCGGCCCATAGACCGGAGCGTAGGCGACCGGCGGGGCATAGACCGGGGCGGGGTACACGACCACCGGACGGGGGGCGTAGTAGATCGGGCGCGCCGGCACGTACACCACCTCCCGATCATAGCGGTAGTAGTGCTTGTGGTGCCCGCGGCCCTTCTTCCAGTCGCCGGCCACAGCGGCGGAGGCGGTGAGCATGACGGCGCCCGCGATCGCGAGCGAACCAGCCAGACGCAAAACCTCGGTGTTCATTTTCCGGTCTCCTTTGCTGCAGGATGAAACGCCCTGCGCGAGGAGGATGTTGCACGTGAATTCGCCCTCGGATGGTGACCAACTTGTGGTAAGCGGGAAGCAATAATGGGAGGGATGAGCAGATGGCAGGTCCGTTGGACGGCGTTCGCATTCTCGACTGCACCACGGTCGTGCTGGGGCCGTGGGCGGCTCAGCAGTTGGGCGATCTCGGGGCAGACGTGATCAAGATCGAGCCACCCGAAGGCGACACGACGCGCCAGCTCGGCCCCGCCCGCAATCCCGGAATGGCTGCCTTCTATCTCGGCTGCAACCGTTCCAAGCGCTCGATCGTGCTCGACCTCAAGCAGGAGGCCGGCCGGACCGCCCTGTTCAAGCTCGCCGAGACGGCCGACGTCATCATGCACAACTACCGGCCCGAGCCGGCCAAGCGGTTGGGCGTGGAGTACGAGAAGTTCGAGAAGATCAATCCGCGCATCGTCTATCTCTCGACCTATGGCTATCGCGCCGCCGGCCCGATGGGCGCCAAGGCCGCGTACGACGACATCATCCAGGCCGGCTCCGGTCTCGCGGCGCTGCAGACCGTGGTCGCCGGGCAGCCGCGCTTCCTGCCGACGATCGTGGCCGACAAGACGAGTTCCAACGGCGTCGTCTCCGCCCTCCTGGCCGCCCTGTTCGCGCGCGAGCGCACCGGCAAGGGCCAGGCGGTCGAGGTGCCGATGTACGAGACGCTGGTCTCGTTCGTGATGGTCGAGCATCTGTATGGCGAGACCTTCAGGCCGGCACTCGATACGGCCGGCTACAAGCGCGTCCTCAACAAGGAGCGCCGTCCCTACCCGTCGAAGGACGGCTACTTCGCGCTGTTGCCCTACACCGACAGCCACTGGCGGGAGTTCTGCACCCTGGTCGGCCGCGAGGACTTGGCCGCGGACGAGCGCTTCCAGGGCCTGGCCAACCGCCTGAAGAACGTCGAGCAGTATTACGCGACGCTCGCCGGCCTGTGCGCCGAGCGCACGAATGCCGAATGGGTGGAGTTGCTGAAGAACTCGAACGTGCCGCACGGGCCGGTGAACACGCTCGACGACCTGTTCGTCGATCCGCAGCTCGAGGCGACCGGCTTCTGGAAGGAAGTCGATCATCCGACCGAGGGCAAACTGCGCATGCCCGACATCCCGCCGCGCTTCAGCAAGACCGTGCCCGAGATCACCCGCCTGCAGCCGCGCCTGGGCGAGCACAGTGTCGAGGTCCTGCGGGAGGCCGGCTTTACGCAGGGCGAAATCGACGCCATGCTCAAGACGGGTGCGACCCGGACGGCCTGAAGGCCGCCCCGACAACGAGTCGCCACCCGATCGGGAGGCGATCATGATTGTCCGGGCAACACGGCGCGACCTGCTGCGCTACGGATCGCTCTCGGCGCTGGCCGCTTCGTTGCCGGCGCCGGCCATTGCGCAGGCGTGGCCCACCAAACCGATCAGGATCGTCTGCACCTATCCCGCGGGCGGCCTCACCGACATCTTCTCACGCGCCTATGGCGAGTATGTCGCCGAGAAGACCGGCCAGACGGTGATCGTCGAGAACAAGGCCGGCGCCGCCGGCGCGATCGGGGCGGAGATCGTCAAGAACGCGCCGCCGGACGGCTATACGCTGATGTTCACCAACTCGACGACGATGGTGCAGAACAAGGCGCTGTTCAAAAAGCTGCCCTACGATCCCGACAAGGATTTCGCCCTCGTCGCCTGGTTCAATACCGGTCATCTGCCGACCATGGTGAACAAGGACATTCCGGTGAAGAACATCCCCGAGTTCGCCGCCTGGGCGCGCGACAGGAAGGTCTCGCTCGCGACCTACGGCATCGGCTCCTTCGCCCACATCGTTACCGAGACGCTGAACCGCCATTACGGACTCAAGATGGAAGCGGTCCACTATCGCGGCGAGTCGCTGATGTGGCAGGACGTGGCCTCCGGCGCCGCCCAGGGCGCGACGGGCAGCTACGCATCGGGGGCGGCGGTGCTGCAGGCGGGCAGCGTCAAGCCGATCGCGGTGCCCACCATGGTGCGCATGAAGAAGATGCCCGACGTGCCGACGTTCTACGAGCAGGGGCTGACGGAAAAGGCGTTCCAGATCCGCGGCTGGGTCGGCTGCGCAGCCCCCGCCGGCACGCCGCCCGACATCGTGCAGAAGCTCTCGGCGCTGATGGTTGAAGCCGGCAGAACCGACCGCATCCGCAAGATCAACGACACCTTCGCCATCGACGAGGGCGCGCGCGACGCCGCCTATTTCCGCCAGGTCCTCGACGAGGAGGGGCCGGTCTCGCTCGAGGTCATCCGGAGCCTGGGGATCGAGCCGCAGTAACGGGCCGTGTCGCCGGCATGGCCTTTACGCAGTGCGAAATCGCGGCCATGCTGCGCCCAGGCGCGTCCCCGACGGCCCCGACCGTCACAAAAAAATCGCGCCACAGGGAGGCTATCGATGATCCTGCGTGCGTCGCGGCGTGATGTGCTGCGTTACGGTTCTGCCGCTGCCGCTGCGGCGGCCCTGCCGGCTCCTGCCATCGGGCAGGGCGCCTGGCCCAACAAACCGATCCGCATCATCTGCGGATATCCGGCGGGCGGTCTCACCGACACATTCGCCCGTGTCTACGGTGAGTACATCTCGCAGAAGACCGGTCAACCCGTGACGGTCGAGAACAAGACCGGCGCCAGCGGTGCCATCGCCGCCGAGCAGGTGAAGGGTGCGGCGCCCGACGGCTACACGCTGATGTGGACCATCTCCACGACCATGATCATGAACAAGGTGCTGTTCAAGAAGCTGCCCTACGACCCGGACAAGGACTTCGTCCTGATCTCGTGGATGGACGCGGGCCACCTGCCGCTGATCGTCAACACCAAGCTGCCGGTGAAGAACCTCGCCGAGCTCGCCGACTATGCCCGCGCCAACAAGACCAGTCTCGGCACCTACGGCGCCGGCTCCTACAGTCATGTCGCCGTCGAGGCCCTGAACCGCCACTACAAGCTCGGCATGGAAGCAGTGCACTATCGCGGCGAGGCGCCGATGTGGCAGGACGTTGCCTCAGGCGCGGTGCAGGGCGGCAGCGGCAGCGTCGCCGCCGCCAGCGGCGTGCTGCAGTCGGGCAATGGCCGGCCCATCGCGGTGCCGACCAAGGAGCGCATGAAGAAGCTTCCCGACGTCCCCACCTTCTACGAGCAGGGCGTGACCGACAAGGCGTTCCAAGTCCAGGGCTGGATCGGCCTCGTCGGTCCTGCCGGCATGCCGAAGGAGATCGTGCAGAAGCTCTCGGACCTGATGGTGGAGGGCGGCAAGAGCGAACGCATCCAGAATATCCTCGCCACCTTCGGCATCGACAACGCCGCCCGCGACCATGTGTTCTTCGAGAAGATCGTGGCCGAGCAGGGGCCGATCTGGATCGAACTGGTGAAGGGCCTCAACATCGAGCCGCAGTAGGCCCGCTTCCCCGCGATGAAGGGACTCGGGCGGGGTCATTCCCCGCCCGACGCATGTCGGCAATCGAAATTTGAACGAGGACATCGCCGCTTTGCGATTGCATGGCTGCACGCAGAAATTGTACTTGTAGGAAAACTGCAAATGGCGGATTGCGTCATTTATCGTACGGAAAGGAAGTCACCTCTTCATGGCTCTCGACGTCTATGTCGGGTCGCTTACGCGCTACTATGCCAGTGACTGGGAAAACCCAGGGGAGAAGGCGGCGCGGATGCGGGGCGCGTCGCCAACCCTTCGATCGACCAAGCAGAATGAAGACGAGAAGAGTCAGGACCTGATCCGTCCAAGGGTGATGGCCTGGCGTGCTGCACTCGCGAAATCGCTGGGGGATCGTCTTGCCGGGCCGCTCGAGTGGGACGAGACCGAGGCGGCTCCCTGGTTCACCGATCGTCCCGGCTGGGACGGGTTCGGGTCGCTGGTCCTGTGGGCGGCCTATGCCGAGCACCCGACGTTGCGGTTGCCTGGGACCCTGCCGGAGGAATGGGACCACGATCTCGCCCTGATGCGATCGACGGCGGCAGGCTTCCGCTCGCGCTATTCCCATCTGGTCCGCAACGTGGAGATGTGGCTGCCGGTGGCCTTCGACATCACCTTCGAGGGCGAGGATGTCGAGGGCCGACGGGTCGTCATGGGCTCCGTGACGACGCTGCGCCGCCAGCTCGCCGACCTCAATGCATCGACCTGGAAGGCCTCGGCGGCCGATGTGGCGGCGTGGAGAGCGATCCCGGCCGAGGAGGGATCCGTGGAGACGTGCGCACGCTATGCCTTTGCCGTCCTGACGGAACTGGCCCAACGGGCCCATGGCGAGCGTCTGCCGATGAAGCTGGACCACTAGCGAAAACGCCCGCGGTGTGAGCCGCGGGCGTCGTCGTTGGACGGGTCTCGTCCCGATGTCTCAGGCCGCGCTGGGCGCCGGCGGCGGCTCGGTGGTGGCCGGACGGTTGCGGCGCTCGGCCATGAACTGGTCGAACTCGGCGCGATCCTTGGCGGCCCGCAGCTTGTCGAGGAAGTCGCGGAACTCGCGCTGTTCCTCGTCGAGGCGATTCAGCGTCTCCTCGCGATACTCGTCGAAAGCGACGTTGCCGCTGCTGCTGCGGCGGCCCCAGCCGGCGCGGCGCTTCCACCCCTGGAATTCCTCACGGCACGAGCGGCCATCGGGCATGTTCCAGTGACCGTAGCGCTTAGAGCAAAACATGCGTCCACTCCCTTTGAGGTAGATGAGAAGGGCCAGGCCGACCGGCCAGAACAGGATGAAGCTCAGCACCAGGAGCGCGATCCACGCCGGCTTGCCGAGGTCGTCTATTTTTTCGATCAGGCCCATGTGGAAGCCCCCTTCTGGTGACGTTAACGATGTGAATGTTAACGACATTTACATTGGGGTCGGTGGCCCCGGGAGTCAAGGGCCCGCTGAAAACTTTCAGCGCGCCGAGGGAAAACCCAGTCCCTGCAGGTAGATGAGCACTTCCGACTCCAGCAGTTCCTCGGCCGACATGGGCAGGGCACGCCGCCCGGAATCGCCACGCCCGAACAGGGAGGCGATGCCGTGCGCCATCGACCAGATGTGCAGGCTCATCATCAAGGCCGGCGGCCGGCCGGCGGCCGGGAGCAGGACGACGAGTTGGTCGGCCGCGGCGCGCAGCACGGCAAAGGCCCGTTCCGACGCGGCCCGCAGGTCGGGATTGGTGTCGGGGGAGATGCCCGATTCGAACATGGCCGCGTAGTAGGCGGGCTCCGACCGCGCGAAGGACAGGTAAGCCCTGCCGATGTTGTGGAAGGCCGTTATGGGATCGGGTTTGCCATTGGCCCACCCCGCGGCCAGCATCGCCGCGAAGCGCTCGAAACCCTCGCGCGCCACGTCGGCCATCAGCGCGTCCCGGTCCCGGAAGTGGCGGTACGGCGCGGCCGGGCTCACGCCTGCGGACCGCGCCGCATCGGCGAAGGTGAAGCCCGCCGGACCCTTCTCCTTGATGAGTTCGCGGGCGGCCTTGATCAGCGCCTCGCGCAGACTGCCGTGGTGATACTTCCGCTCCTCACGGTCGTTGCGCTTCCAGCTCATGTTAAGGAGATTTACATGAGCGGACCATCGGATGCACGCGCGTCGTGACCGGGCTGCGGCCGGTCGCGGCGGCAGAGCCGCCTGCAGCGGTTACAGCGTCGCCAGGAAGTCCTTGGCGATCTGGGCGATCTCGCTGGCCTTGTCGGTGCCATTGATGCAGCGGCGCGCGGCGACGAAATCCGTCTGATGCTCCGAAATGTAGTCGGTGATCTTTCGCCCGGTGAAGGCGCCCGTCTTGAAGCCGTGGACCAGGACGAACAGGGAGACGGCCGGCTCGAGCGCGATGTCGGGATCCGCCACCATGTCGCGTCCGATCAGGCCGGAATAGGTCTGGTAGTTGTTCTTCCAGGTGAGCTGGACGTAGCCGCGGCCATAGTAAGGATAGTATCGTAGGTTCGTCTTCCGCCAGGTTTCACTCAGCCAGTATGCCTCCTTCACCGGCTGGAAGGTCTGGGCCGTCTCCCATTGCGTGGTCGCCAGCACGTAGGCGATCTGGGTCGGCAGACCGATCCCCATCGCGATGCACTCGTTCTTGATCGCCTGGATGGTGCCGCTCTTGGTCGAGAGCATGGGTTTGGCGGTGCTGGGCAGCTCGCGCAGCTTTTCCTGCAGCGCGGCGACCGATTCCGGGCCGATCAGTTCCGGATTGCCGGAATAGACGTCGGTCTTGAACTCGGCCCAGGCGTTGCGGGTGTTGGGTCCGTAGAGCCCATCCAAGTCACCGACCGGATAACCCAGCCGCTTGAGAGCCGTCTGCAATTCCCGCAGCGGGTTCTCCTTGAGTTCCGTCAGCGGCACCGGACCCGAGATGCTCGAGAGATAGACGAAGTCGGTCTTCACCTTTGCAACGGCCATATGATTTCTCCCCGAGAGAACACGGGGAAGTCTCCGGGGGCGTGCAGATAGCCGCAACTGCCGTTCGCGAATATCTCAGGTGCCCTGCCCGCAGGTTACCTTGCGGGCAGGCTCTTGCCGACCGTCGGCGCTGGCCGGCTCCGTCACAGGGAGTGTCGCTACTTCCAGATCTTCTTTCCGCTCCCCGGCAGGCCCAACGCGCTCCACATCGCGTCGACCTTCTCGACCACGGCCGGGTCCATCCTGATCTGCCGTCCCCATTCGCGGTTGCTCTCGCCCGGGAACTTGTCGGTGGCGTCGAGGCCGATCTTGGAGCCGAGGCCGGAGACGGGACTCGCGAAATCGAGATAGTCGATCGGCGTGTTCTCGATCACGGTGATGTCGCGCGCCGGGTCCATGCGGGTCGACAGCGCCCACATCACGTCCTTCCAGTTGCGCGCGTCGATGTCGGCGTCCACCACGATCACCCACTTGGTGTACATGAACTGCCGCAGGTAGCTCCACACGCCCATCATCACGCGCTTGGCGTGGCCCGCGTAGGCCTTCTTCATCGACACCACGGCGATGCGGTAGCTGCAGCCCTCGGGCGGTAGCCAGAAGTCGACGACCTCGGGGAACTGCTGCTGGAAGAGGGGAATGAACACTTCGTTCAGCGCCTCGCCGAGCACCGAGGGCTCGTCCGGCGGCCGGCCGGTGAAGGTCGAGAGATAGATCGGCTTGCGCCGCATGGTGATGGCGCTGATCGTGAAGACCGGGAACTGCTCGACGCTGTTGTAGTAGCCGGTATGGTCGCCGTAGGGACCCTCGTCGCCATAATCGTCGAGGCTGACATGGCCCTCGAGCACGATCTCGGCCTCGGCCGGCACCTTCAGCGGTACCGTCTTGCACGCGACCAGCTCGACCTTCTTGCCTCTGAGGAGGCCTGCGAACTGATACTCCGACAGCGTGTCGGGCACTGGCGTCACGGCGGCCAGGATCGTGCCGGGATCGGCGCCGATCACCACGGCGGCCGGAAGCGGCTCGCGCTTGCCGGACTTCTGCCAGCGCTGGTGATGCTGCGCGCCGCCGCGGTGCTTCAGCCAGCGCATCAGGGTGGTGTTCCTGCCCGTCACCTGCAAGCGATAGATGCCGAGGTTGAAGCTGTCCTGCTTGTCACCCTTCGGGTTTGGCCCCTGCGTCACCACCAGCGGCCAGGTGATGAGCGGCGCGGGCTCGCCCGGCCAGCAGGTCTGGATCGGCAGCGTCGCGAGGTCGATGTCGTCGCCGGTGAGGACGATCTCCTGGCACGGCGCCGAGCCTACCGTCCTGGGCTTCATCGCCATGACGGTGCGTACCATCGGCAGCATTTCCAGCGCCTCGCGCCAGCCGCCCGGCGGCTCGGGCTGGCGCAGGAAGGCCAGCGTTTCGCCCACAGCGCGCAACTGTCCCGGCTCGCGGTCCATGCCCCAGGCGACCCGCTCGACCGTGCCGAACAGGTTGACCAGCACCGGGATGTCGGAGCGCGTGCCGTCCGGCCGCACGACGTGCTCGAACAGCACCGCCGGGCCCTTTTCCGCGAGCAGGCGGGTCTGGATCTCCGTCATCTCGAGATGCGGCGAGACCGGCGCGGAGACGCGCACGAGACGGCCGCTCTTCTCCAGCCGGTCGATGAATTCGCGAAGCGAGGCGTAAGGCATGCTAGGCACGTCGTTTAGAGGGGCGGACCGATGAGATCAAACGCCATTCCCGCGGAGTTCGAGGAGCTGCTGAGCCGGGCCGGCCAGCGCGTGCTGGCGGGCACGCATCCTTTGTGCGGCGCGCTGGCCAATCCGCGCACGCGGTTCCTGGCGGCAGAGGACCTGTTGGATCGCGCCAAGGTCGCGCGCGTGCGGCGTACGCTCGAAGCCGAGCTGTCGGGCGTGCTGGAACCGATCGAGAAGCCGGTTCCGCCCGACACGATCTTCGGGATGGAGCAGGACTATGCCGAGCTGCTGCCCAAGAGCAGCCGGGCGCACACGATCTACTTCGAGAGCCGCCGCGAGCCGGGCGTGAAAGCCGCCGAACGGATCGGCCTCGCGCGCATGATGCGCTCCCGGAGTTTCCATGCCTTTGCCGAGGCGCTGGCAGGCCGCAGGCTGCGGTCGGGCTGGGGGCTGCAGGTCCTGCGCTACGGGCCGGGCGACTATGCCGGGCCGCACAACGACCACCATCCCGAGAACGAGGCGGCGAAAGGCGGTTACATCGACCTGCATCTCAGCCTGTGCACGCCCGGCGTCGAGCACCAGTGGCTGGTCTACAGCCGCGCCGGCCATTTCAGCGAGATCGTCTCGGTGACGAGCCCGTCGACCGTGACCGCCTATCGCCTGCCCTTCTGGCACTACACGACGCCGCTGGTCGGCACGCCCAAGTCCGGCCGCTGGGTGCTGCTGGGGACGTTCCTTTATCGGTGAAGATCTTTCCTGGAAGCGCGCCACTCCCGTGGCGCTCATACTTTCCCAGTGACGCGCTTGAGCGCCACGGGAGTGGCGCGCTCCAATGATCAATCCCGATCGGGAGCACCCAGCGGGAACAGCGGGCGATACGGTCTCGCTTCCTCGACGCAGCGGGCGAAGGACGGTCTTGCGAGCAGGCGCGTGCGGTAGGCGCGCAGCACCGGATAGGTCTCGGGAATCCGGTGCACCCAGTCGGCGTAGAAGAGCGACGGCGCGGCGGCACAGTCGGCCATCGTGAAGTCGTTGCCGAGTGCCCAGGTGCGGCCGGCGAGTTCGTGGTCGAGCCAGGCGTAGGCGCGCTCGAGCTTGTCGATGGCGGCATCGTGGCCGTCCTTGCGCTTGATCGGATCGCCGGTGAGGGCGCCATCAACCGCGAGCTGCATCATGTTCATCACGTGCAGGTCGAAGAAACGGTCGAGGAACCGAACGTCGAGGGCGGCCATCGGGTCGGCCGGGATCAGGCGCAGCGCGCCCGGATGCGTGAGCTGCAGATACTCGATGATGATGCTGGTCTCGACGACGGTGCGGTCGCCGTCGACCAGGACCGGGAACTTCCGCAGCGGCCAGCGCCTCAGCCACTCGCCGACATGATCGGGCGTGTCCTGCCCCAGCGCGCGGAACTCGAACGGCGTGCCGTTCTCGTACAGCGCCATCAGCACCTTCTGGGTGTAGGAAGAGAAGAGATGGCCGTAGATCGAAAGCGACATCGCCAGGGGTTCCCGTTCAGCCGGACTTCTTCCAGGAAGCGGCGCGCGCGAGCAATCGTTCCGCCCGGATGACGATGGGCAGGTCGACCATGCTGCCCTCGAAGGCGACGGCACCCTCGCCATTGGCCTTGGCGACCTCGAAGGCGGCGAGCAGGCGCCGCGCGCGATCGATCTCGGCGTCGGACGCGCCGTATTCCTCGTTGATGATCGGCACGTGGGCGGGGTGGATGCAGGAGGCGGTGGTGAAGCCCAGTTCGCGGCCGCGCTTCAGGCCGGCGCGATAGGAGTCGAGATCGTCGATCTTGGCGAGCTGGCCCATCGAGCCCATCGGCAGGATGCCGGCGGCGCGGCAGGCGGCCAGCCCCTGCATGGCGAAGACGTACATGCTGTCGGCCGAGGGCGTGGCGCCCATGTCGGTGGCGAAATCCTCGCCGCCGACCGACATGCCGGCCATGCGCGGTTCGGCGGCAATGGCGAACAGATGCGGCAGCGCTGCCACCGTCTCGATCAGGACCAGGAAGCGCGTGTGGCCGATTTCCATGCCGAGCTGCCGCTCGCGCTCGGTCACCAGCTCGGCCAGTAGCCGCACATGCTCGGGCCCCATGACCTTGGGCAGCATCAGTGCCGAGACTCCGGGCATCACGGCCGCCTCGATATCCGGCACCGCGAGTTCGAGCGGCCGGTTGATGCGCACGACGACGTCGGCGCCGTTCTGCGCCACCCGCGGCACGGCGGCGGCGATCGCGGCGCGCGCTTCTTCCTTCTTGGTCGGGATGATCGAATCCTCGAGATCCAGGATCAGCGCATCGGCGCCGCGCGTATGGGCCTTGGCGATGAAGCGTTCGGCCAGTACCGGCACGAACATCAGCGATCGCCAGTTGGGCGGGGGAAGGCTGGTCATTTCATTGTCTCCGGAAGAAGTCAGCGCAGGCCGACGGGCACGACGCTGATCGAGTTCTGCGGGCTGCCCTCGATCACGCGGTCGGTGTAGGTGAGATAGATCAGCGCGCGGCGCTTGGGATCGTAGAAGCGCACGACCTGCGTGGTCTTGAAGATCAGCGAGGCGCGCTCGCTGAACACTTCGTGCGGGCTCTTGAGTTTCTCAGCCTTCTCGGCGTCGACCGGGCCGACCTGGTGGCAGGAGATCGAGGCGTAGGGGGGATCTTCCGCCAGGCCCACCATGCCCTTGAGGCCGCCCGTCCGGGCGCGCGCGAGGTAGCAGGTGATGCCCGACAGGTCGGGATCGTCGAACGCCTCGACCACGATCTTGTCGTTGGGGCCGAGCCACTTGAAGCGATAGCCGACCGAGCCGATTTCCTCGGCCGCAGCGGGCTGCGCGACGGGGAGCGCCACGAGGAGAGCGAGGACGGTGAGGATCGCGCGGGTCATGTCAGACTCCTTTGGGGGCGGAACGGGTCGCCAGGAACAGGCCCGGCAGCACCAGGGCGGTCCCGATGAGATGGTACCATTGCGGCGCTTCGCCAAGGACGAGCCAGGCGAGGATGCCGACATAGAGCGGGCCGAGATACATCGACACGCTGGTGACCGAGGGCCCGAGCTCGCGCACGCAATAGGCGAAGGCACCGTACGCGCCGACGCCGGGAATGACGGCGAGCACGAGGAACGACGCCCAGGTGCGCCAGTCCGCCAGGTCCGGTGCCTGCCAGAGCAGCGCCTCGCCGAGCGTGAAGGGCAACAGGACCAGCGAGCCCGCAAAGGAGATGGCGCAGAGCCGCGTCAGCGGATCGAGCGTGCTTGGGCGCGCCTTCAGCAGCACCGAATAGAGGCCCCAGCAGGTCGAGGCCGCGGCGATCCAGAGATCGCCCTCGGTGAACTGGACCGACAGGAGGTTCTCGATCCGGCCCTTGGCGAACACCGCGGCGACGCCGGCGAGGCAGAGGACGATGCCCGCGATGCGGCCCGTCGTCAGCCGCTCGCGATAAAGCAGGCGACCGAGCGCCACCACCAGGATCGGCGAGGCGGCATAGATCAGGCCGATGTTGAGGGCCGGCACCGAGCGCGCGCCGATATAGACCCAGGCGCCGCAGATCCACATGCCGAGCGCGCCCAGCAGTAGCAGGTCGCGCCATTCGCGTGCGAGGGCGTGGCGATGACGCACCAGGCGCGGCCAGGAGAAGGGCAGGAGCAGCATCGCCACGAACAGCCAGCGTCCCAGCGCCAGCGCGTTCGGCGGCACGAAGGTCGCGTAGCGCGCCATCAGCATGTTGACGGCAAACATCGCGGGCGTGAGCAGCAGCAGCGTCCAGGCGATGCGACGGCGGGTGAGAGACGACACGGCGGGTTTCTAGCACGGGAAAGTCGGGAGCGGTCCGTCGTCACACCTGGCTCCTGAAGCGCTCGATCAGCCACTGCGCGGCGGGGCCGGGCGGGGTGTCGACGCGATGCAGGACGCGCAGCGGATAGGTCGCCGCCCACCAGTCGGAGAGATCGAGTTCGACGAGGCGACCGGCCTCGATGTCGCCCGTGACCATCGGCGCCGGCATGCTGCCCCAGCCGACACCTGCCAGCAGCAGCGCATGCTTGGCGCCGAGATCGGCCAGCCGCCAGGTCTTGGGGCCGACCACGCCGAAATCCTGGCCTTCGGTGAGCTTGGAACGGTCGCTGAGGACGAGCTGGATATGCTCGCGCGCGGCCCCGCGCGCCTGCCCGCCGAGACGCGCCAACGGGTGGAAGGGCGCCGCCACCGGCACCAGCCGGACGCCGCCGATGGCGATGCTCTCGGTGCCGTCGGCTGCCACGTTGGGGCCGCTGACGCCGATGCTCGCCGTGCCCTCCAGCACGAGTTGAGTGACGGCGCCGAGGGATTCGACATGGAGCCGCAACGGGACGGTCGGGAAGGTCGTCTGGAAGGCCTGCAAGGCATCCACGAGGCGGGCGGTGGGCAGCATGACGTCGACGGCGAGCGACACCTCGGCCTCCAGCCCCTCGAGCAGCCCCTTAACCTTGGCGCGCAGCATGTCGACGCCGTGCGTCACGGCGCGGGCCTCGGCCAGCACCGCCCGGCCTGCCTGGGTGAGCTTTGGCTTGCGGGTGGCGATCCGATCGAACAGAGGCAGGCCGAGCTGGGCCTCGAGATTGTCGATGGCATAGGTGATGGCCGACGTCGCACGGTTGAGGCGCCGGGCGGCCGCTGCGAAGCTGCCGGCGTCGACCACGGCGAGCAGAACCTGGAGCTGGGCGAAGGAGGGAGTGCCCGGAGTCGTCGGCATTTCTAATTTCCCGAAAAGATCGTTCAGACTTATACGGATTTTCAGTCAAAAGCGCTGCCCCTACATACGCCCTGCCACCAAGGAGGGCGGCCATGACGACTTCGATCAGCAACGGCAGCAAACGCCAGCTCGTTTCGGTCCACGAGGCGTTCCGGACCCTCGAAGGCGACGGGTTCGAGGTGCGCCGGGCGATTCCCTCGAACGCCTATGAGGCGATCGGTCCCTTCATCTTCCTCGACCAGTTCGGCCCGATCGAGGTGCGGCCGGGCGAAGCCAAGGGTGCCTCGGCTCATCCGCATGCCGGGATCGAGACACTCACCCTGCTTCTCGAAGGGAGCCAGACGCACAAGGACAGTCTCGGCAACACGAGCAGCATGCGGCCGGGCGAGGTCCAGTGGATGCGCGCCGGTCGGGGCGTGGTTCACGACGAGAGCCCGGACGAGCAGCTTCGCCGCGAGGGCGGCCATGTTCATGGCGTCCAGTTGTGGATCAACATGCCCAAGGGCTCGAAGCACGCGGAGCCCGCCTATCGGCACGTGAAGGCTGCCGACATTCCGACTCTCACCGCCGATGACGGGCGTGTGCTGGCCCGGGTCGTGGCCGGTGTCGTCGACGACCTCACGGGACCGATCGCGACATCCGGCTGCCCCTTCGTCGTCCATGCCTCGTTGAAGGCAGGGGCCCTCGCGGATCTGGCGGTCGGCAGCCCGGCGGAGCTCGGTGTCTATGTGATGGTCGGTGCCGTCCTGATCGCTGGCGACCGGCGGATCGAGGCGGGCCAGCTCGCGCGGCTCACGACGGGCGATCGTCTCGAACTCTCGGCCGCCATGGACAGCGAGATCCTGCTGGTGGGCGGCGATCCGCTCGACGCGCCGATCCTGCGTCACGGACCGTTCGTCATGAATTCGATCGACGAGCTCGAACGGGCGGTCCGCGACTACCACGCCGGCCGGATGGGCCGGATCGCGGCCTGACCTCTCACTTTCCTCTCAACCTCAACCGACCAGTGGAGACAATCATGACGAAGGTTCTCATTCTCTATTACTCGAGCTACGGCCACATCGAAACGATGGCAGAGGCGGTCGCCGCGGGCGCTCGCGAGGCCGGCGCCCAGGTCGACATCAAGCGCGTGCCCGAGACCGTACCAGAGGCGGTCGCCAGGGCCGCGCACTTCAAGCTCGACCAAAAGGCGCCGGTCGCCCGGGTCGAGGATCTCGCCGACTACGATGCGGTGATCGTCGGCACCGGCACGCGCTTCGGCCGCATGTCCTCGCAGATGGCGGCCTTCCTCGACCAGGCCGGCGGCCTGTGGGCCAAGGGCGCGCTGAACGGCAAGGTCGGTGGCGCCTTCACCTCCACCGCGACCCAGCATGGCGGGCAGGAGACGACGCTGTTCTCCATCATCACCAACCTGCTGCACTTCGGCATGGTGGTGGTCGGCCTCGACTATGGCCATGCCGGCCAGATGACGCTCGACGAGATCACTGGCGGCAGCCCCTATGGCGCCACCACGATCGCCGGTGGGACCGGCCAGCGCCAGCCCTCGGAGAACGAGCTGGTCGGCGCCCGCTACCAGGGCCGTCGGATCGCGGAGACGGCGAGGAAGCTCGCCGCCTGATCACTCGACGATCGGGTCGCGAGCACCGGCGTCGCGTCGAGCGACGCCGGCTGGCCGGATCAGGGAGATCAGGCCGGCGAGTGCGGCCAGGCCGGCAAGCAGCAGGAGCACCCCGCGGCAGGACGCCACGAGGGACGCCGTCGGAACGTTGATCGTGCTGCCTCCGGTATCTCCCAGTCCCAGCGCAAAGAGGGTCGAGGCGCCAGCGATACCGGCACTCATGCCGATCAGCCGCACCACGTTCAACACGCTGCCCGCCTGGCCCGTCTGCTCGGGCGGCGCCGTCGCCATGATCGAGCTGGTGTTCGGAGAGATGAACAGGCCCTGCCCGACGCCGAACAGTGCCAGCGCCAGGGTGACGAAGTGGAGGTTCGCGGCCGATCCGTCCATGAACACATAGATCGTCGCGAGACTGGCGATGCAGATCAGCATGCCGCAGGAGGTTGGCGCCCGGGCGCCGAAGCGGTCGTAGAGGGCACCTCCGACCGGTGCCAGAAGTCCCAGCATCACGGGCAGGATCGACAGCCGGAGGCCGGCCGCCAGGGCGGAGTCGTCGTAGATTCGCACGAGCGCGAATGGGACGAGGAAAAACACCCCGAACAGCACCGAGTAGGACAGGAAGTTCGCGGCGTTGCCGAGCAGGAAGGCGCGCCTGCCCAGCAGATGCAGGTCGAGCAGTGGCGTAACGGCCCGGCGCTCGACGCGCACGAAGAGGGTGAGAAAGAGAACTCCGAAAAGTACGCAGCCGATCAGGAGCGGTGACGTGAATCCCCAGACATGGCCCTCGTTCAGGACCGCCACGATCGCCGTCAGGGCCGGCGCGATCAGGAGCGCGCCATACCAGTCGAAGTGTCCCGTCGCCGGCAACTTCTTGGTCTGCGGAAGAAGGAACCAGCCCAGGATCACGCCGGCCATTCCCATCGGCACGTTGATCCAGAAGGCCCATTGCCAGCCCAGCGTGTCGAGGATCAGGCCGCCGATGGCCGGTCCGGCGCCGAGGCCGATGGCCTGTGCCGCCGATTGCAGGCCGAGGCCGCGCCCGCGTTCCTTCTCGCCGGTGGCCATGACGATGATGGCGATGCTGTTCGACGTCAGCAGCGCGGCGCCGATGCTTTGCAGGATGCGGAAGAAGATCAGCATCGGGAGATCGGTGGCGAAGCCGCACAGGCCCGAGCCGACGATGAAGAGAAAGAAACCGCCGAGATACAGCAGCTTGCGGCCGACCATGTCGGCGAGCCGTCCGAAGATCGGCGTGAACGACGCCATCGCCAGCAGATAGGCCACCGCGACCCAGCTCACGCTGCTCAGGCGCGCCCCGAACTCGACTTCCAGCCGCGGCAGCAGCACCTGCGTCATGCTGGCGTCGATCTGGCCCATGCAAGCGCCGATGCAGACCGTGCCGACGACGAACCAGCGGTAGGAAGGCAGGCGTGCGATCGCCTGGAGCGGCGGAGGCTCGCGCCCCTCGGTCAGGACCGCGCGAAACGTCCTGATCGAGAGAGGACCCGGTGAAGCATCGGTCAGGACTGACTCCGTTCGTGAGCGGGCCGCCTGCGCGGCGCGACGGCTCGGGACACGGTATCGCGCGGCGATCGTTTGACGCCAGTCGAATTCATGCGCGATGCTCGGCCGGAGGAGAGCATCGAACCATGGCGCAGACGGCATCGCTGGCGAAGGTCCGGGCACTCACCTTCGACGTCCAGGGCACCTGCGCCGATTTCTGCGGGCCGCTCGAGCGCATGGGGGCCGAGGTGAATCGCGCCAAGGGCCTCGAGATCGACTGGAGCCTCCTGTCCGCCGACTGGCGCCAGCTCTATCGCACGGTCCTGGACCAGATCATCGCCGGGCAGCGCCCGTGGCTCAGGGTCGATCGCATCTACCGCGAGACGCTGGATGATCTCCTGCAGCGTCATGGCCTGTCGGCAGCCTTCAGCCCGGCCGAGCGTGACGCGTTGAACCAGGTCTGGGCCCGTCTCGATCCCTGGCCCGACAGCGTGGAAGGGCTCGCGCGCCTGCGCCGGCGCTTCGTCACCTCGACCCTCTCCAACGCCGGCATGAGGACCATGGTCGCCGTGGTCAAGCATGCAGGGCTGCCCTTCGATGCCGTCCTGACCGCGGAACTGGCGCGGAGCTACAAGCCCTCGCCTGCCGTCTACCAGCTCGCGGTCGACCTTCTCGGCTACGCGCCCGAGGAAATCATGATGGTGGCCTGCCACAAGTACGATCTGAAGGCCGCGCGAGCCTTCGGCATGCGCACGGCCTTCGTGGCGCGCCCGCTGGAATTCGGCCCGGACGTCCGGCCGGACGTTGCGCCCGAACCCTGGTTCGACGTCTTTGCGACGGATTTCGTCGCGCTTGCGGAGGCGTTGGGCGCCTAGCCGGTCACCAGGCCGGCTTCGTTTCGAACGTCGTCGGCGCCCTTGTCTCGCGGTTGGCTGGCGTCGCGCTCGCGTCGAACGTGTAAGTGGTGCCGACGGCGGATTGGCTGACGCGATCACCGTAGGCATTCGCCAGCGCATGCAGGGCGCGCCATCCGGTGCAGTGGCCGGTGATGAAGTAGCCGATGTCGAAGGGTGCCAGCGCCTCGACCGTCTGCGGAATGAGGCGCTCCATGACGCCGCCGAGATGCAGGCCGCCGATCACGGCGTGGAGGGGAGTGTCCGGGAACACCCGCTTCGCCTCGGTGCAGACATTGACGATGCCGGCATGCGAGCAGGCGCTGAACACGATCAGGCCGAGATCGCGCACGTTCACGATCAGCATGCGCTCGTCCATCAGGAACGGGTCGGGCCGCCATTCCTCCGAATTGTCCTTGCGGCAGAGATGGTCCTCGCGGCCCTTCTCGAAGGCGCTGACCCGCGGGATTTCTCCGCTGTAGTAGAAATGGCCGTCGAGCAGCGTGCGCGCCCGGCCGTCGTTGGCGACCCGCGCGCCCTGCGCCTCCATCTGGGCCGGCGTCGGGACTCGTGCGGCCGGGAAGATCGTGCCGTCCTGCAGCCGCACGCCGCGCTCGTTGAACATGTCGGGATTGACGTTGACCGTCACGCTGCCGCGACCGCGCCGGGCGGCGATGGCGTCGAGCGCCGCCGGCAGTGCGCCCATATGATCCCAGTGGCCGTGCGTTACGGCGATCTCCTCGACCTCGCCGAGATCGATCCCCATGTTGCGGCAGTTGCGGATGAAGGCGGTGCCTTCGGTGCCGGTGTCGAACAGCAGCGTGTGCTGCCGGGAGCCGATCCTGGTCCTGAGACGAAGCCCATAGCCGAGATTGGCGACCAGAAGCGTCTCGCCGGAAATCTCCTTCGCGCCCGCCTTCAGGATGTTGGCCATTTCCGAGGTCGCGAACGCAGGCTTGCTGGCGTAGGTGTCGCTCATATTGTCGGTGATGACGTCGACGGTGAGCGAATCGACGGCGGTGAAATCGGCCATGGGGCTTGCTCCGGTGTCAGCTTGCCGAGAAGTCGGCGATGTCGTTCCCGGAAGCGCCTGCCAGTCCGGTCAGGCGTTCGTCTCCCTCAGGAACCTGATCAGAAGACGGCTGACTTCGGCCGCCTGTTCCTGCTGCACCCAATGGCCGGCGCCTTCGACCATGTGGATCTCCTTCATGTTGGTGCAGGCGCTCTTCTGCATCTTCTCCAGCGCTCCCGGCGACTGGTAGTTGCCCCAGTCGCTCTTGCCGGAGATGAAAGTCGAGGGCTGGTCGATCGTGCGACCGGTGAAGATCTCGAGTTCGGGCGTCACGCGGCCGCTGGTGCGGGCACGGTACCAGTTGAGGCCGCCCTGGAATCCCGTGCGCTCGTACTCGCCGGCATAGACCGCGAGCTCGTCGTCGGTGAGCCATTTGGCGGCCGCGATCTCCTCGGCCGTCGGCATCTCCTTGGCGACCGTTTCGGCCATGCCCTCGGCCAGGTCCATGATGTAGTAGGTCGGCATCTTCGCCAGTTCCTCGGCGGTCCAACCCTTCAGCTCGTAGGGCTTGTTCGCCTTCCAGTCGGCGCTCTTGTAGTGATAGTAGGCGCGCAGGAAGTTGTGCAGGCCCTGCTTCGGATGCCACTGTTCCTCGTTGGCTTCGCGGGTCGACTGGTACCACTGGTAGTGCTTGCGCGGGCGCGGCAGAGCCGCCAGCGCGGCGTGAACGTCCGGTGCCTTGGGCGACGCCGGCTTGCCGGCGGTGTCGAAAGGCACCGAAGAAGGACCGGGGAAAGGCGCGCTCATCAGCGCCATGCGCTTGAAGATGTCGGGCCGCACCAGCGAGGCATAGGACGCGACCGAAGAGCCGAAATCGTGTCCGACCGCGGCCTCGGCGGTACGATGGCCGAGCGCGAAGAGCACGCCGATGGCGTCGCGCAGCAGGTTGGTGAAGCGGAAGCCGATCTGGTCGGCATCGAAATCGGCGCTCCAGCCCGTGGTACGGCCATAACCGCGCAGGTCGGGCGCGATGGCGTGATAGCCTGCTTCGGCCAATGCGGGCATGACCTTGCGCCAGCTGTAGGCGATCTCCGGAAAGCCGTGGAACAGCATGACGGCCGGTGCCTTCCGGTCGAAGCCGGCTTCAAGCACGTGGATATCCAGGCCGTTGATGCCGGGCAGGATGCTGGCGCGAAAGCCGGCGGGGAGGACGGAAGCGGGGAGCGGTTGCATAATAACAACCTACGACGGCCCGGATCGAAATGGCAGCGACGTTCCTGGCGGCGCCGGCACCGCGACGCGTACCGCGAAACTTTCGAGATCAGCCTATGCGGTGGGCCAGGCGATCCTCGGCATCTGACCCGTCCGGTCATAGGCGTCGGCGACCTGTTCCACGCATCTTTCGAAGGCGGTCGAGTGCGGCTTGATTCCCTGGTCCAGGCAGGCCTTCTCCGCGATCGCGAGCGCATGGCTCGATCGGGCATCAACCTGCGGCGCGAACGCCGCCGCTGAAGCCGCAGCAGCAACCGCGATGAAGATGGTGTTCAGGCGCGTCACGACATCCTCCTTTCGTGGCTCAAAACCAGTGCCCTCGCTGATGGGTGGGGCAGCCGGATCACTGCTCGGCAATCTCACGGTCGTACTGGGGTTCGTCCGTGAACACGAGCAGCCTGCGGGCGTGGGTCTCTCGTTCCATGCAGGAGTTGTAGCCGGAAGTTGCGGGCGTCAGGCCGTACTCGAGACAAGCGTCGCGCGCATCGGCCGTGACCTTGGCCATCGTGTAGGCGATCTCCGGCTTGCCCCATTCGATGGCGCGGGTGGCCTGGGACAGGCAGTATTCGTAACCCTCGCTGGTCTTCGTGATACCCTGCTCGCGACAGATGCGCTCGGCCTGGCTCTGCGCCGAGGCAGGCGGCACGGGCGGGGCGAAGGCCACGATCCCCGCCATGAGGAACACGCTTCCCAGCGCCAGTCCGGCATGCAGCTGGTTGCGGGTCATTGTCCGACTCCAATCGAATTGGTTGCGTTCAGGTACCGGACAAACGCCCTGAATCGCCAAAGGGTTGCTGATACAGACGATACAATCGTCTGTACGCGCCCCGTTTCCGCCTTAATCGGGGGCCGTTCAGTAGCTCTTGGGCAGTCCCAGCACCCGCTCGGCGACGTAGCAGAGGATCAACTGCTCGCTGACCGGCGCGATGCGGGCGATCATGACTTCGCGCAGGAAGCGCTCGACGTGGAACTCCTTGGCGTAGCCGTAGCCGCCATGAGTCAGGATCGCGCGCTCGCAGGCATCGTAGGCGGAGCGGGCGCCGAGATACTTGGCCGAATTGGCCTCGGCGCCGCACTCCTTGCCGTTGTCGTACAGCCAGGCCGCCTTGAAGGTCAGCAGGTTGGCCGCCTCGAGTTGCATCCAGCTCTCGGCCAGCGGATGCTGGATCGCCTGGTTCTTGCCGATCGGCCGGCCGAACACGACCCTCTCCTTGGCGTATTGGGTGGCGCGGGAGAGGGCGGCCTTGCCGATGCCGATCGCTTCGGCGGCGATCAGGATGCGCTCGGGATTGAGGCCGTGCAGCAGGTAGTGGAAGCCCTTGCCCTCCTCGCCGATCCGGTCCTCGAGCGGCACCTTCAGACCGTCGATGAACACCTGGTTGGTGTCGATGGCCTTGCGACCCATCTTCTCGATCTCCCGCACCTCGATCCTGCTGCGGTCGAAGTCGGTGTAGAACAGCGACAGCCCGTCGGTCGGCCGCTTGCACTTCTCCTTCGGCGTGGTGCGGGCGATCAGCAGCATCTTGTCGGCGACCTGCGCCGTCGTGGTCCAGGTCTTCTTGCCATGCACGACGTAGCCGTTGCCGTCGCGCTCGGCCCGCGTCTCCAGCGCCGTCGTGTTCAGGCCGGCATCGGGCTCGGTGACGGCGAAGCAGCCCTTCACCTTGCCCTTGATGATGTCGGGCAGGATGCGCTTCTTCTGCTCCTCGGTGCCGAACACCACGATCGGGTTGGGGCCGAACACGTTGAGATGGATCGCCGAGGCGCCCTGCAGCGCGGCGCCCGACTCGGCCACCGCCTGCATCATGATCGAGGCCTCGGTGATGCCGAGGCCCGAGCCGCCATATTCTTCCGGCATGGCGATGCCCAGCCATCCCGAGTCGGCCATCGCCCGGTAGAAGTCCTCCGGAAAGCCGCCGTCCTTGTCCTTCTTCAGCCAGTATTTCTCGTCGAAGCCGGCGCAGAGCTTGGCGACGCTGTCCTTGATGGCGAGCTGGTCTTCGGAGAAGGCGAAATCCATGGTGGGTCCTTGCGCGACGGCGGCGCTGGTTAGCGGTTGAGGCCGAGGAAGCTCATCATGAGCCGGTTGAATGGCTCGGGCCGCTCGACGTTGGGCAGGTGGCGTGCCTTGGCGATGTCTTCGTAGCGCGCGCCGGGGATCTTCGAGGCGATCAGCTTGTTGCGGTCGGGCGGCGTCGCCGGATCGTCGTCGCCGCAGATCACCAGGGTCGGGATCTTGATGGTCGGCAGCCGATCGAGATAGTCGAAGTTCTGGATGGCGGCGGCGCAGCCCAGGAAGCCGGCATCCGACGTGCCGCAGATGGTCGAGTGGATCTCCTTCCAGCGCGCCGGATTGGCCTCCTTGAACTCCGAGGTGAACCACCGCTCCATGTTGCCGTCGGCCAGCGCCTTGACGCCGCCTTTGCGCACGGCCGCCTTGCGCTGGTCCCACAGGCCGCCCGAATCGTCCGGCGAGGAGGGGTGCGTGTCGCACAGGGTCAGAGACTGAAGCCGCTCGGGGTAGGCGAGGGCAAAGCCCTGGCCGATCATGCCGCCGATCGACAGGCCGATGTAGTGGACCTTCCAGATACCCAGCACGTCGAGCGCGCCTTTCACGTCGCCCGCGAGCTGGTCCATCGTGTAGTCGCCTTCCACCGGCTGGCTGCCGCCATGCCCGCGCATGTCGAGGCGCAGCACGCGATAGCCCGCGGCGAGCAGCGGCACGAGCTGCTCGGTCCACATGCCGCCATCGGCCGCCAGCGAATGGGTGAAGCAGACCGTCGGCGCATTCTGCGGACCGGCCAGGTCGAAGTAGATCTTACGTCCGTCGAGATTGAGAAGCATGAGAGATCCTTCGCTATGCTCAGGATGATGGGCGCGACGCGCCCATCACATCGCGCTGATGCCGCCGTCGATGATCACTTCCGAGCCGGTCATGAAGCTCGATTCATCGGAGGCGAGGAAGACCAGCGCCCAGCCCACTTCCTCGGGGCGGCCGAGGCGGCCGATCGGCACCTGCTTGCCGAGCTTCTGTTGCATCAGGTCCTGGCCGAAGCGGTCGCGGTACTTGTCGAGGATCGGCGTGTCGATGAAAGTCGGGTGCACCGAGTTGCAGCGGATGTTGTAGCCCGACTTGGCGCAGTGCAGCGCCACCGACTTGGAGAGCAGGCGCACGCCCGCCTTGGCCGAATTGTAGGCCGCCATGTTGGCGCCGGCGATGATGCCCGAGATCGACGAGATGTTGATCACCGAGCCGCCGAGCCGCGCCGTGTGCTTCTTGATCTCGGCGACGCCGTGCTTGCAGCCCAGGAACACACCATCGAGGTCGATCGCGTGGACCTTGCGCCATTCGGCGAGCTCGATCTCCTCGACCGTCTTGCTGAGGCCGATGCCGGCGGAGTTCAGCAGCACGTGCAGGGCGCCGAACTTGTCCACGGTCTCCTGGATGGCGGCCTTCCAGTTGTCTTCGCTGGTGACGTCGAGCTTCACGAAATGGCCGGCCGAGCCCAGCCGGTCGGCGACGGCCTTGCCGCGATCGACGGCGACGTCGGCCACCACGACGCGAGCACCTTCTTTCGCCATCAGTTCTGCGGCATTGGCGCCGAGACCCGAGGCGCCGCCGGTGATGAGCGCAACCTTGCCGGCCAGACGATCCGTCATTTCTTTCTTCCTCCCGCGGCCCCCGCTCTTGCCTCGCGGTGGGCGATGTAGGTCGTGGAGGCCACGATGATGGCGGCGCCCACGAAGGTCCAGATATCCGAGGTCTTGCCCCAGACCGCCACGTCCATCAAGGCGGCCCAGACGATGCCGAGGAAGGTGATGGATTGCAGGGCGGAAATGTCGAGCAGGCGATAGGCCCATGTGATGAAGAAGTAGCCCATCGTTCCGAAGAAGCCGGCCGCCAGGAACAGCAGCAGCTGGTCGAGATTCGGTGTCTGCCAGAACCAGATCCCGAGCGGCGTGAAGCAGATCGCGCCGACCACGCTCTGCCACAGCACGACGACCGCGGGCTTGTCGCGGCCCGACACGACCTTGGCCACGAGGTTGGAGCCCGCGATCAGCGGCACGGCGCACAGCATCATGATGATGCCGGGATTCACCGTGACCAGGCCGGGCCGCACGATGATCAGCATGCCGACGAAACCGATGCCGACCGCCATCCAGCGCCGCCAGTGCACGGTCTCGCGCAGGAAGATCACCGCGCCCAGGGTGACGAAGATCGGCCCGGTGAAGCCCAGCGCCGCCATGGTGGCGAGCGGCAGCCAGACGACCGCCTCGTACCACAGCGCATAGCCCGACGTGTGGAAGAGGCCGCGGAAGCAGTGGAGCTTCAGATCCTGCGTCTTCATGCCGGCGAGTCCGGCCCGCCAGAAGAGATAGGGCGCGATCAGCGCGACGCCGGCCATCCAGCGTCCCCAGGCGACGTAGAGCGGTGGCATCTCGCTCGCCAGCTCCTTCACAGAGGCATTGAGGAAATTGAAGAAGAGGCCCGACAGCACGGCCAGGAAGAAGCCGCGGGCGGTGCGCGACGGGATCAGGCGCGACAGCGTGTCGGGCTGGTCGATGGCGGGAGCGGACATGCGCCGGCAGAGGAAGCCGATATGGGAGCGGGGTCAAGGCACTGCTTTTGCAGGTCAGTCCCTCGGCGTGGCTTGCGCTCCGCAATCGTCACCGTGACAATGTCCGCGAGAGGAAGACCATGCCCGATGCCATCGCCGAGACCGTGAAGCATGCAGCCCCCGGCCATCCGCTCGATCCCCTGACCCCCGACGAGATACGACGAGCGTCGGTGGCCGTGCGGGCCGCCCACGATCTCGGGCCGGGCATGATGTTCGAGACGGTGAGCCTGCAGGAACCCGACAAGAGCGTCGTGAGAGACTTCCGGGCGGGCGCGCCGTTCCCGCGCGAGGCGTTCGTTTGCGCGTTCGACCGTACCAACGGCCAGGTCTGGGAGGCCGTGGTGGACCTGGTTGCCGACAAGGTCGTCGACTGGCGGCACGTTCCCGGCGTCCGGCCGCGCATCCTGGTCGACGACATCATGCTGGTCGGAGAGGTGGCGCGGGCCGATCCGCGATTCCGCGAGGCGCTGGCCCGGCGCGGTATCACCGACATCGAAAACGTGCAGGTCGATCCCTGGTCGGCCGGCAATTACGGGCTGCCGGACGAGGAGGGCCGGCGGCTCTCCCATACCTTCTGCTGGTACCGCAGCGAGAAGCACGACAACGGCTATGCCCATCCGATCGAGGGGCTTTGTGCCGTCGTCGATCTCGATCGGGCCGAGGTGCTGCGGGTCGACGACTATGGCGCGGCCGAGGTGCCGAGGCTCGATCGCAACTATGCCGCCCGCTATCGAAGCGTCTTTCGCGACGACGTGAAGCCGCTGGAAATCGTCCAGCCGGCCGGCCCGAGCTTCACCGTCGAGGGCAACGAGGTGCGCTGGCAGAAATGGCGCTTCCGCGTCGGCTTCAATGCCCGCGAAGGGCTGGTGCTGCATGCGATCGGCTACGAGGACGAGGGGCGGCTGCGGTCGGTGCTGCACCGGGCCGCCTTGTCCGAGATGGTCGTGCCCTACGGACATCCCGGCGGCGGGCATTTCCGCAAGAACGCCTTCGACGTCGGCGAGTACGGCATCGGCGTCCTCGCAAACTCCCTGACCCTGGGCTGCGACTGTCTCGGCGCCATCCGCTATTTCGACGCCTGGCTGTCCGATAGCAAGGGCGATCCCTACTGCATCGAGAGCGCGGTGTGCCTGCACGAGGAGGATTTCGGCATCCTGTGGAAGCACACCGACCTGTTCACCGGCGAGGTCGATGTGAGGCGCGCCCGGCGGCTGGTCGTGTCGTCGATCTCGACGGTCGGCAACTACGAATACGGCTCGTTCTGGTACTTTCACCAGGACGGCTCGATCCACTTCGAGATGAAGGCAACCGGGATCATGAACACCGCCGGCCTGCGGCACGGCGAAGCGCCGGACTATGGGACGATCGTGTCGCCGGGCGTCTATGCCCATTACCATCAGCACGTCTTCAACATGCGCCTCGACATGGCGGTCGACGGCGAGCGCAACCGGGTTGTCGAGGTCGATACGGTGGCGCTGCCGATGGGTGCCGGCAACCCGTACGGCAATGCCTTCACCACCCGCCAGACCGTCCTCGAAACCGAGCAGGGTGCGCAGCGCAACGTCGACTTCAACGCCGCCCGCTTCTGGAAGATCGAGAGCGCGGAGGCCCGCAACCGGCTGGGCCAGCCCACCGCCTACAAGTTGCTGCCGTTGAGCCCGGTCCCCACTTTCTCGCATCCCCAGTCGATGGTCTCCCGGCGCGCAGCCTTCATGACCCGTCAACTCTGGGTCACCGCCTACCATCCCGACGAGATCTACGCGGCGGGCCGCTACCCCAACCAGAGCAGCGGCGGCGACGGATTGCCGGCCTGGACAGAAGCGGATCGTCCGCTGGTCGATACCGACGTCGTGATCTGGCACAGCTTCGGCCTTCACCACATTCCGCGCCCCGAGGATTTCCCGGTCCAGCCCGTGATCACCGCGGGATTCGCGCTTCACCCCGCCGGGTTCTTCACGGAAAATCCCGCTCTCGACGTCCCGCCCTCCGCCAGCAGCATGAGTTGTTGCGTCGACTGACGCGCTCTCGATCGAGGAGATTGTCATGGATACAGCGATCGATACCGCATCGCGCCGGCGGACCCTGTCGGACAAGCCGGCTACGCCCATCCTGTTCGCGCATTTCGTGCTGCGCTCGTCGAATGTGCAGCCAATGATCGACTGGTATTCGGCGGTGCTGAACATGCGGGTGGTCCAGCGCACCGACTACATCTGCTTCCTGACCTATGACGACGAGCATCATCGCCTGGGCATCGTCAACCTGGCGGGACTGAAGGCGCCGGACGCGAAGACCTCGGGCCTCGCCCATGTCGCCTACACGTTCAGCGACATCGGGACGCTGCTCTCGACGTATCGCCGCGTGAAGGCGCTGGGCATCGAGCCGTCGCGCTGCATCCATCACGGGCCGACCGTGTCGATCTACTATCGCGATCCCGACGGCAACGGCGTCGAGCTGCAGGTCGACCGCTATGCGACGAAGGAGGCGACGGCGGCCTATTTCCAGACCGAGGCCTTCCGGAAGAACCCGATCGGCGTCGCCTTCGATCCCGAGGCACTGGCGAAGGCCTACGAGGCCGGCGCCCCCGAGAGCGAGTTGCTCGACATGCCCGACGGTCCGCCCGCCGCGCCGCAATCGGCCAAGAGTTAGCCGTCGTCTCGACCGGAGCACCGAAGGTGCGGAGCGGAGAGACCTCCTCTCAACCAAAAGCCGGCAATTCGTAGAGAGAAGGTCTCTCCACTTCGCCGAGCTGCGCTCGGCTTCGGTCGAGACGACGGATCCTCTAAAACAACCAGATCAGCGTCGAGCCGCCGATCAGGCCGATGGCGATGGCTGTGCCCACCATGACCCTGATCGACGGGCGATAGGTCTCGTCGTCGATCGTCCGGCCGACATGGAGGTAATGCCAGGTCGAGCCGCCCAGCATCAGGATGCCCAGGATCACCAGGCCGATCCCGAGCTTCTCGACATGGCGGTTGGCGAGGTCGCGCACGGCTGGCACGACCTGGTGCATCTCCATCAGGAAGAGCGCGAAGCGGTTGATGGCGACGCCGAGCGTCATGACCGCGATCGCCGTCCGGATCCAGGCGAGGAAAGTGCGCTCGTTGGCCAGATGCTCGGTGACGTGCGGGTTCTTCTTCGGACTGTCCACGGTGGCTCCTGCCTCGCTCTTCTCATGTTCTTCTCCCCCTGGCGGGGGAGAGGAGTATGAGGCCTCAACGAAAAAGGCGCGATCCCGGGGGATCGCGCCTCGTTCCGTCCCGGTAGAGGGACTTTAGTTGTACTTGGCGATCTCGAGACGGCCGACCTGGTCGCGATGAACCTCGTCCGGACCGTCGGCGAGGCGCAGGGTGCGCTGGTGGGCGTACATGCTCGCGAGCTTGAACACCTGGCTGACGCCGCCGGCGCCATGCAGCTGCAGGCAGCGGTCGACGACCTTCGAGGTGATGTTCGGCACCGCCACCTTGATCATCGCGATCTGCTGGCGGGCTTCCTTGTTGCCGAACTTGTCCATCGCCCAGGCGGCCTTGAGGACCAGCAGGCGGGCCATGTCGATCTCCATGCGCATGTCGGCGACATGGGCCTTGGTCACGCCCATCTCGGAGATGCGCTGGCCGAAGGCGACGCGGCTCTTGGCGCGCTTGATGGCCATCTCGAGCGCCCGCTCGGCGACGCCGATGGCGCGCATGCAGTGATGGATACGGCCCGGTCCGAGGCGGCCCTGGGCGATCTCGAAGCCGCGGCCTTCGCCCAGCAGGATCGCCGACTTCGGCACGCGGACGTTGTCGTACACCACTTCGGCATGGCCGTGCGGGGCGTCGTCATAGCCGAACACGTGCAGCATCTTCACGATCTTGATGCCGGGCGTGTCGCGCGGCACGACGATCATCGACTGCTGGCGGTAGGCCGGGGCGTTGGGATCGCTCTTGCCCATCAGGATGATGACCTTGCAGCGCGGGTCGCCCATGCCCGACGACCACCACTTGCGGCCGTTGATGACATAGTCGTTGCCGTCGGACTCGATGCGGCACTCGACGTTGCGCGCGTCGGACGAGGCGACGGCCGGCTCGGTCATGGCGAAGCAGGAGCGGATCTCGCCGGCGAGCAGCGGCTTCAGCCACTTTTCCTTGTGCTCCGCCGTGCCGTAGCGGGCGAACACTTCCATGTTGCCGGTGTCGGGCGCGGAGCAGTTGACCGCCTCGGAGGCGATCGACGAGCGTCCCAGGACCTCGCAGATCGGGGCGTATTCGAGGTTGCTGAGGCCCATCGTGCCGTGCGTGTCGCCGGTCTCGCGGTCGGCCGGGAGGAACATGTTCCACAGGCCGCGCTTCTTCGCCTCGGCCTTGCACTCCTCGATGATCGGCGGGAGCTGCCAGCGATCCTTGGCCTTCTCCATCTGCTCTTCGTAGATGGGCTCGGCCGGATAGATGACCTCGTCCATAAACTTGTTGAGCTTCTCGAGCAGCGCCTTGCTGCGATCCGAGTATTCGAAATCCATCGCTCTCTCCCTCTGTGCTGCGGCGGACTCTGGCCGAAAACCGCCACGATGTGAACGGGCATTCAGGTCGCATGCCGATTTCGACTTGCGGTCGAAGGGCTGACCTCAGGCGTCCGCGGGATGGGCCCTCGCCGACAGTCGCAACGGCTTGAGGACGGCCAGGGCGAGGAAGGCGGCAAGCAGGTTGAACAGGGCAGCCGCCAGGAACACGTCATGCCAGCTTCCGGTCTCGACGACCCAGAAGCTCGCCAGCGGGATCAGCAGCGAGGCCATCCCCTTGGCGGTATAGAGCAGGGCGGCGTTGGTGGTGGCATGTTTCGTCCCGAACACGTCGGTGCAGATGGTGGGAAACAGGCTCGCGGTCTCGCCCCAGGCGAAGAAGGCGATGCCGCCCAGGATCACGAACAGCAGCGGATCCTGGCCATAGACCCACAATGCCCAGATGCCGATTCCCTCCAGGAGGAAGGCGATGAATAGGGTGTTCTCGCGGCCGATGTGATCGGACACCCAGCCGCAGAGCGGGCGGGTCACGCCGTTCATGACCCGGTCGAGGGTGATGGCGAAGGTCAGCGCGGGCAGAGTCAGCCCGAGCAGGCTGACCGGCACGTCGGCCACCTCGAAGTCGCGCGCGATGGGCGCGATCTGCGCCGTCGCCATGAGACCGCCCGAGTAGACCAGGATGAACATGAAGTAGAGCAGCCAGAAGATCCGGGACTTGAGCACCTCCGTCGGCGCGAAGTCGCGCGCCGTCTGGAGGAGGCGCGGGGCAGGTGCGACGGGCGTGCCGTGGGGGGGCGCCCGAAGGACCCAGGCCGTGACGACGACGATCGCGCCCTGGACCAGGCCGAACCACAGGAAAGCCGCCTCGTAGCCGCGCGTGGCGATCATGTCCTGGATCGGAATGATGCTGAGCGCCGAGCCCGCGCCGAACCCCGCGACGGTGACGCCGACCGCCAGGCCCCGGCGGTCGGAAAACCAGCGGACCGCATTGCCGACGCAGGTCCCGTAGACCGCCCCGGCGCCGATGCCGCCCAGCGCGGCGGCGACGTAGAGCAGAAACAGCGAATCGGCCACGGAGTTCAGGGACCAGGCCGCGCCCACCAGCACACCGCCGGCCGCCACGACGTATTTCGGGCCGAACCGGTCGACGACCCAGCCTTCGAACGGCACCAGCCAGGTCTCGGCGATGACGAAGATGGCGAAAGCGGTCTGGATGCTGGACAGGCTCCAGCCGTACTTGTCGTGCAGCGGATGCACGAACAGCGTCCAGCCATATTGCAGGTTGGCCACCGCCACCATACAGAGAAGACCGGCGCACAATTGCAGCCAGCGGCGTGCTGGCGGTGCCGTCACGGACGAACTGCTGAGCGACACGCTGAAAACGCTCCCTTGCCCCGCGATGGTTCCCGTCCCTAAATCGCGTCGACAGAACAGGCGCCGGGGAGAACGTCGTTGGACAGTGTAATGCAGGTTCCGTTCAAGCCCATCGAATTCCTCAGTCGCGACATCAAGGTCGAGCGCCGTCCCGACGGGACGGTCGTGCTGCAGTCGAATCACGCCCTGCAACCCTATGCCCGCCACGTGCCGGCGCTGCTGTCCAGGTGGGCGGCCGAGGTGCCGGATCGTCTGTGGCTGGCGCAACGCCGCGGGCCCGAGCGCGACTGGCTGAAGGTCACCTATGGCGACGCGAAGAAGCAGGTCGATTCGGTGACGCAGGCGCTGCTGGATCGCGGCTTCGGCCCCGAAAAGCCGGTGATGATCCTGTCCTCGAACTCGATTGAGTTCGCGCTGCTCGCCATGGCCGCCATGCAGGCGCGGGCGCCGGTGTCGCCGGTGTCGCCGGCCTATTCGGTGATGAGCCAGGACCACGCCAAGCTGAAATACGTATTTGACCTGATCAAGCCCGGCCTGGTCTTCGTGCAGAACGGCGAGATTTATGCGCGCGCCCTCGCGGCCCTGGATCTCACAGGCGTGCTGCTGGTGCATGTCGAGAAGCCGCCGCCCGGCATTCAGTCGCTTCCCTGGAGCGAGCTGGTGGCCACTCCGGCGACCGACGCGGTGGCGAAGTCCGTCGAGGCGATCGGGCCGAAGACGGTGGGCAAGTTCCTGTTCACCTCCGGCAGCACCGGCATGCCGAAGGCCGTGATCAACACTCAGGAAATGATGTGCGCCAACGTCGCCATGATGAGCATGGCCCGCGTGCGCAAAACCGATGACCCGGCGCCCGTCATGCTCGACTGGCTGCCGTGGAACCATACGATGGGCGGCAATGCGACCTTCCAGGGCAACCTGAACGAGGGCGGCACCACCTTCATCGATGACGGCAAGCCGCTGCCCGGCCTGTTCGAGGAGACGCTGCGCAACCTGCGCGAGGTCTCGCCGACCTCGTTCTCCAACGTACCGGCCGGCTACGCGATGCTCGCCACCGCGCTGGAGAAGGACGAGGCGCTGGCCCGGCGCTTCTTCAAGAACATCAACGTGCTTTCCTATGGCGGCGCGACCCTGCCGGCCGATCTCTACGAGCGCATGGAGGCGCTGGCGGTGAAGCACACCGGCTATCGCATTCCCTTCGTCACCGGCTGGGGCTCGACCGAAACCGCACCGACCGCGACCAGCGTGCACTGGGCCTCGGAGCGCGTCGGTCTGGTGGGGCTTCCGTATCCCGGCGTGCAGCTGAAGATGGTGCCGACCGGTGCGGCGGGTCGCTATGAGCTGCGTCTCAAGAGCGTGATCGTGACGCCCGGCTACTACAAGCAGCCCGACCTGACGGCCCAGATGTTCGACGAGGAGGGCTTCTACAAGATCGGCGACGCCGGCCGCTTCGTCGATCCGGAGGATCCGAGCCAGGGCATCATCTTCGACGGGCGCGTCGTCGAGGATTTCAAGCTGACCAGCGGCACTTTCGTGCTGGTCGGCACCCTGCGCACGACCGCCATCGCCGCCGCCTCGCCGGTGCTGCAGGACGCCGTGGTCTGCGGCCAGGACCGCGAGTATGTCGGCCTGCTGGGCTTCCCCAACGTTGCGGCCTGCCGCCAACTCGCGGGCGACGCCGGGGCACAACTGCCGCTGGCGGAACTCCTGGCCCATCCCGCAGTCGTCGGCACGCTGAAGGAAGGGCTCGCGAGAATGAACGCCGAGGGCCGCGGCTCGTCGATGCGGGTGAAGCGTGTCCTGCTGATGACCGAGCCGCCCCAGGTCGACGGGCAGGAGATCACCGACAAGGGCTACATCAACCAGCGCGCCACGCTGGAGCGCCGCAAGGCGCTGGTGGAAAAACTCTATGCCGGCGGCGAGGGTGTGATCGAAGTGGCCTAGACCGTGCTTGGGCCCTCGGACAGGAGTGAAGGCAAGCCCATGGACCAGTTCGAAACGCCCAGCAGGGAAGAGGCCCGGAAGGACCTGCCGCTGCGCTACGACACGCGGCTTCTCGGGCGCATTCTCGGCGAGACGGTTCGCGACCAGGAAGGCGACGCGGTGTTCGATCTGGTCGAGCATATCCGCCGCACCGGCGTGCTGTTCCACCGCGAGGCCGACGAGGCGGCGCGCCAGGAGCTGGAGGCCACCATGAGCGGCCTGCCGATGGATCGGGCGCTGCGCATCATCCGCGCCTTCGGGCACTTCTCCCATCTGGCCAACATCGCTGAGGACCAGCACCACATCCGACGGACGCGGGCCCTCGCCATCGCCAAGGCCCCGCCGCAGCAGGGCACGATGGCCTATGCGCTCGGCCGCGCCGCCAAGGCCGGCATTCCCCGAGAGCGGCTGCAGGCCTTTTTTGCCGGCGCGCTGTGCAGCGCCGTCCTGACGGCGCACCCGACCGAGATCCGGCGCAAGAGTGCGATCGACCGCGAAATGGAGATCGCCCGGCTGCTCGACGAGCGCGACCGGGTCGAGTTCACGCCGGAGGAGCTGCGGGCCAATCGCCAGGCGCTGCGTCGCGCCGTGCTCACCCTGTGGCAGACCAGCATCCTGCGCGACACGCGCCTCAGGGTGATCGACGAGGTCGCCAACGGGCTCGCCTATTACGACCATACGTTCCTGCGCGCGCTGCCGGTCTTCTACGCCGATCTCGAAGATCGGCTCGGCGGTGTCGATGCGGCCTGGCGCGACGTCGCGGTGCCGTCCTTCCTGCGCATGGGCAGCTGGATCGGCGGCGACCGCGACGGCAATCCCTACGTCACCGCCGACGTCACCCGCCAGACGCTGACCCTGCAGAGCCAGCGGGCGCTGCGCTTCTATCTCGAGGAACTGCATCGGCTGGGCAGCGAGCTGTCGCTCGACGGCCGCATCGTGCACGTATCGGAAGGGTTGAGTGCGCTGGTCGAAAGCTCGGCCGACCGGGCACCGGAGCGCCGGGACGAACCCTATCGACGCGCCATCGTCGGCATCTATGCGCGGCTGGCCGCGACTGCCTGGTCGCTCGACGCGCTCGAACCGCCGCAGCCGCCGGTCGGGCCGGCGCCGGTCTACGAAAAGGCCGAGGACCTGGGCGCCGATCTCGACACGCTCTACCGGTCGCTCGCGGAGAACGGCTCGGCGGACTTGGCGCGCGGCCGCCTGCGCTCGCTGCAGCGTGCCGTCGACGTCTTCGGCTTCCATCTGGCGTCGCTCGACCTGCGCCAGAATTCCGACGTGCATGCCCGCGTCGTGGCCGAGCTGGTCGCGGCGATCGGGTCCGCCACCGACTATGCCGCGCTCGACGAGGCGGCGCGCGTCGCCTTCCTGGCCGCCGAGCTCGGCAACATGCGGCCGCTCGCCTCGCCCTATCTCTCCTATGGCGACGAGACCGCCGCCGAGCTGGACCTGGTGCGCGTGGCGGCCGGTGCGCATCGGCGCTACGGACGCGCCGCCATCCCCAACTACGTGATCTCCAAGGCCGACAGCGTCTCCGACATCCTCGAAGTGGCAGTGCTGCTCAAGGAAGGCGGCCTGCTCGATCCGCGCGAGGGCCGGCTGGACGTCGACATCGTGCCGTTGTTCGAGACGATCGGCGATCTCCAGCGTTGCGGAAAGATCATGGACGAGCTTCTCGCCCTGCCGGCCTATCGCCGCCTGCTGGCGTCGCGCGGCGACACGCAGGAAGTGATGCTGGGCTATTCCGACAGCAACAAGGATGGCGGCTATCTCACCTCGACCTGGGAGCTGTACAAGGCGGAGCTGGTCCTGATCGAGACCTTCAGGCGCCACCATGTCGGGCTGCGCCTGTTCCACGGGCGCGGCGGCTCGGTGGGCCGCGGCGGCGGGCCGAGCTACGAGGCGATCCTGGCGCAGCCGCCGGGCGCCGTGCAGGGCGCCATCCGGATCACCGAACAGGGCGAGGTGATCGCCGGCAAGTATTCCAACGCCGAAGTCGGCCGGCGCAATCTCGAAACCCTGGCGGCCGCCACCCTCGAAGCCTCGCTGCTCGACGCCGACCGGCCGCCGCCGCCCGCCGACTATCTCGCCGTAATGGAGGAGTTGTCCGGGCACGCCTTCCGCGCCTACCGCGCGCTGGTCTACGAGACCGAGGGCTTCGATCGTTACTTCCGCGAATCGACGGTGCTGGACGAGATCGCCTCGCTCAACATCGGCAGCCGACCGGCGTCGCGCTCGAAGAAGCAGGGTATCGAGGATCTACGCGCCATCCCCTGGGTGTTCAGCTGGGCGCAGTGCCGCCTGATGCTGCCGGGCTGGTACGGGTTCGGCACCGCGATCGAGGCGTGGACCGCCGCGCGCCCTGCCGACGGCCTGGCGATGCTGCAGGAGATGCACGACAACTGGCCGTTCTTCCGCACCATCCTGTCGAACATGGACATGGTGCTGGCCAAGAGCGACATCGCCATCGCCTCGCGCTATTCCGAGCTGGTGACCGATACGGCCCTGCGCGAGCGTGTGTTCGTCCACGTGAAGCAGGAGTGGCAGGCGTCGATCGATGCGGTCTGCGCCATCACGCGGCAGAAGACGCTGCTGGAACTCAATCCGCTGCTGGCGCGCTCGATCCGCAACCGCTTCCCCTACATCGATCCGCTGAACCACGTGCAGATCGAACTGCTGCGGCGTCACCGCGCCGGCGATCCCGACCCCGCGGTGGTGCAGGGCATCCATCTCAGCATCAACGGTATCGCCGCCGGCCTGCGCAACAGCGGCTAGGCCGGCGCAGACGTTCCCGGCGAGATGTGGCGTTGTCGGGTCGCGCAACCGAAGGTAACGTTCCGCAGGAAGGGGGGCGAACCGATGACGGACCGCGAAGAGATCAAGACCAAGGTCGAGGCCTTGTGGGATGCCCGCCTGAAAGAGGACATTGAAGGCACGCTGAAAAACGTGGCCGACGATGCGGTGTTCGAGGTCAATGCGAGAGGCACCGGCGTGCCGGTCTTTTGCGCCCCGATCGTCGGGAAACCCGCGATCCGCGAGGCTTTGCATGCGCTTTTCAGCACGTGGGACTTCAGGGACTGGAAGGCCGTTGACTTCATGATCGACGACGAGAGGGTGCTGGTTCGCTGGTCTGCCAGGGTCGTATGCACGCCGACCGGCAAGTCCGAGACTTTCGACAGCTATGACCTCATAAAGTTTCGTGCGGGCAAGATCGTCGAATACCGTCAAGCCACCGACACGGCCATGCTGATTAAACTGAGTGCAGTCTAGCCGCGGCCGCCTCGAGACTTCCGGACTGCGAGTTGGGTTGAGGCGAAAGAACGTCAGGCTTGCCTCGCGATGCCGGTGACACCACGATGGCATCGGAGGATCGAAACGGCATGAATCGACTGGCGGGCAAGGTGGCCATCGTCACGGGTGGTGCGAGCGGCATGGGCCGGGCGACCGTGATGCGTTTCCTCGCCGAGGGCGCGAAGGTGCTGGTGGCCGACCTCAACGAGGCCAACGGCGCGGAGACGTTGGCCGTCGCGAAGGCGCAGGGCCATGGCGACAGGATCGGCTTCGTGCGCTGCGACGTTGCGAAGGAGTCCGATGTCGCCGCCATGGTCGCCGAAGCCAGGAGCCATTTCGGCGGTCTCGACATTGCCTATCTCAATGCCGGTGTCGGCGGCGCCTTCGGGCCGATCGCGGAAACCAGCGTCGAAGACTGGGACTATACGTTCGCGGTGCTGACGCGCTCGGTGTTCCTCGGCATGAAGCACGCCTCGCAGGCGATGAAGGCGCAAGGGAAGGGCGGTGTGATCCTGGTGACGGCCTCGATCGCCGGCATGGTCGGCGGCGGCGGCAGCCATGCCTATTCGGCGGCGAAGGCGGCCTGCATCAGTCTGATCGAGAATGTCGCGACCGAGCTCGGGCCCGACCGCATCCGCGTGGTCGGCATCGCGCCGGGCGTCATCTCCACCCCTCTGGTCCATCGCGGCCGGCCCGACAAATACGAGAAGCAGTTCGCCCAGCAGCCCTGGCCCGACCGCGGCGAGCCCGAGCACATCGCCGACGTGGCGACCTTCCTCGCCTCCGACGAGGCGCGTTTCATCACCGGCGAGACGGTGAAGGTCGATGGCGGCCTGCTGGCCCAGGGCGTCGCGCTCTGGGGCACCGGCGCCGACAACACCTTCATGAAAAGCGCCGGCGTCAACCGCGGTACGACCGGCGAAGCCATGGTCGTTCGCACATTGCAAACCGAAGGACATAAAAAATGACAAGCGAAGCCGCCAGTGAAGCCCGGCGTTTGCACGGGCACCTGATCGGACAGCAGGGCTCGCGCGGCTCGCTCAACACACCGGCCCTGGTGCTCGACCTCGAGATGCTCGATCGCAACATCGCGGAGATGGCGAACTTCGCCAGGGCGCATAACGTGAAGCTGCGGCCGCATTCCAAGACCCACAAGTCGGCCGATATCGCGCGCCGCCAGATCGCGGCCGGTGCGCTGGGCGTGTGCTGCGCCAAGCTGGGCGAGGCCGAGGCGCTGGGCGAGGCCGGCATCCAGAGCCTGCACATCACCTCGCCGGTGGTGACGCCGCAGGCGATTCAGCGGCTGGTGGAGCTAAATGCGAAGGTCTCCGACCTGATGCTGGTGGTCGACCATCCCGCCAATGCCGAGGCGCTGGCCGCGGCGGCGGCCAAGGCGGGCAAGCCGCTCACCGTGATCGTCGACATCGATCCCGGCATCCACCGCACCGGCACCGCCTCGCCCGAGGCCACGGTCGAACTCGTGCAGAAGATCGCCAACTTCCGGTCGCTCACCTATGCCGGCGTCCAGTTCTACTGCGGCCGTCACCAGCACATCGTCGACTTCAAGCAGCGCACCGCCGAGATCAAGGAGCGTACGGAGTATCTGCAGGGCATCCTGGCGAAGCTCGAAGAGGCGGGGCTGAAGCCGGGCATCGTCACCGGCTCGGGCACCGGCACGCACTACATCGACGCCAAGCTGGGCGTCTTCACCGAGCTGCAGGTCGGCTCCTACGTGTTCATGGACCACGACTACAACGTCTGCGACCTGCGCGGCCTCGACAAGCCGACCTTCGAGCAGGCGCTGCAGATCGACTCGCGCGTGGTCAGCGCCAACAGGCCGGGGATGGTGACCGTCGATGCCGGCCTCAAGGCCATGGCCACGGAAAAGGGCCCGCCGATGATCCTGACGGGCGCCGTGGAAGGCGCGACCACCCGCTTCATGGGCGACGAGCATCTCGCGGTGATCGCGCCGGAAGGTCAGCCGGCGCCAAAGCTCGGCGACCAGGTCGTGCTGACCCCGCCGCACTGCGATCCGACCGTGAACCTCTACGAGAGCTATCACGTGGTGAAGGGCGACACGCTGGTGGAGATCTGGCCGGTCACCGCCCGCGGACGTTCTCGGTAGCTACGCCGGCTTCGGTTGCCCCACCAGCAAGCCGCCGTTCCACGTGCGGGCGAGCAGCAGCAGCGCGCACAGTCCGAGGGCGCTGACGACGGTCATGGCGAGAAACGCGTGCTGGCCGTACTGGGAATAAAGGATGCCGGAGAACTGATAGACCACCGCCTGCGTCGCGCCGGTGCCCAGCGCGTAATAGAGGCTCTGGCCGATCGCCGCGCCGTGCGCCGGCAGGGCGCGCTGCAGGAAGGCCATGGCGCCGAGATGGCAGGCGGCGAAGGTGCAGGAGTGCAGCGCCTGCAGCAGCACCAGCGCCCATAGCTCGGTCGTGAAGGCCATGGCGGTCCAGCGCACCAGGCCGGCGGTGAGGCCGAGGGCGATCAGGCCGCAGACGCCCAGCTTCGCCAGCAGCCAGCCGCCGAACAGCATCAGCACGATCTCGATGGCGACGCTCTCGGCCCATAGGGCGCTGATCGTCACGTCGGGGATGCCGGCGCCGCGCCAGGTCAGGGTGCCGAAACTGTAGAGGACGGAGTGGCTGGCCTGGCAGAGACCGCAGGCCAGCAGGAACAGCAGGAAGGGCGGCTGCCGCAGCAGCTCGGACACGCGGAACGATGCGTGGTCCTGGCCGGTGGCGGCGGCGCGGGGCGGCGTGGCCGGCAGCAACAGGGCGAAGGGCGCCAGCAGCACGATGCTCGCCATGCCGACATAGAGCACCCAGGGCGGGCCGTAGCGGTCGACGGCGATGCCGGCGAGGAAGGTGCCGAAGATGAAGGCGACCGAACTCCACATGCGCACGCGCGCATAGTCGAGCCCGTGCTTCTTGGTCTCGGTCACCAGCACGCCGTCGTAGAGCGGCATCGGCGGCGACCACAGGAAGCCCCAGATCATGGTGACGACGAAGATCGCGAGGAAGGAATAGGAGAACTGGTAGGCGACCATCATCACGATGGCGCCGAGCCCCAGCGCCACAATGACGCCGCGCGGGCCGGCCAGGCGGTGGACGATCCAGCCGACCGAGAGGGTGGCGATCACGGTGACGATCTGGCGCGACATGAACAGCGTGCCGATCTCGGTGTCGCTGACGCCGCGGTCGCGCAGCCAGACCGGCCAGTAGCTCATGAAGGCGCCGGCGGCAAAGAAGTAGGCGGCGCCATAGGCCGCGAGCCTTGCTCCCTGAAGCAGGCGGCCCGTCGGCCGTTCGGACATCAGGCGGCGAACTCCCGGCGGATCTGCTCGCTGTGCTGGCCGAGAGTCGGCACGTCGCCCAGCCGCTCGGGCTCGCCGGTATAGGATGCGGCCAGCGCCGGGATCGAGACGTCCTTGCCGTCGATCGAATTGAAGCCGGTCCGGCGCAACTGCGGATGGGTCGTCAGGTCCTTCACGCTACTGACCCGCGCCCAGGCGATCTGTGCGGCCTCGAGGCGGGCGGACAGATCGGCGAAGGTCTGAGACGCGAAGCTCCTGGCCACGATGGCATTGGTGTCGTCGCGCCGCGCGTTGCGCGCCTTGCCGGTCGCATAGTCCGGGTCCTTCTCGAGACCCGGCCGGTCGATGACGCCGTGGCACAGCCGCTCGAACTCGCGATCGTTCTGGATCGAGATCAGCACCGGCACCTTGTCCGAGGTCGGATAGACGCCGTAGGGCGCGATGAACGGATGAGTGAGGCCGAGGCGCGGCCATTCGTAGTTGGAATATTCCATGCCGAGCAACGGCACGGTCATCCATTCGGCCATCGAGGAGAAGAGCGAGACCGAGATGGCGCGACCCTCGCCGGTGCGGCCGCGGGCGATCAGCGCCTCCAGCACGGCGGCATGGGCGTACATCCCGGTGCCGATGTCGGTGGCCGAGATGCCGACCCGGCCCGGCGCGTGCTCGGTGCCGGTGATCGAGGCGAGGCCGCTCTCGGCCTGGACCAGCAGGTCGTAGGCGCGGCGGTTCCTGTACGGCCCGTGATCGCCATAGCCCGAGATGTCGACGGTGATCAGCTTCTTGTGCGCGGCCCGCATGGCGGCGGAGCCGAAGCCCGCGCGCTCGGCCGCGCCCGGCGCCAGGTTCTGGATCAGCACGTCGGCCTTGGCGATCAGCCGGTGCAGCAAAGCGAGGTCGTCCTTGGCCTTGAAATCGAGGGTGAGGGACTGCTTGCCGCGGTTCAGCCACACGAAGTAGCTCGACTGGCCGTGCACGTAGCCGTCGTAGCCGCGGGCGAAATCGCCCTCGGGCCGCTCGATCTTGATGACGCGAGCGCCGGCATCGGCCAGCCGGGCGGCGCAATAGGGAGCGGCCACCGCCTGCTCGACACTCACCACCAGCAGACCGTCCAGCGCTCCAGCCATCACGAGACCCCAATTTCCAGAAATGCCCCGCGCCTCGCACCGCGAAGCGCCTCGGGACGAGGTGTTACTGTAGGACTACCATTTCGCAAAGGTCGATGGCACGGTCCGGGTAAGACCAAAACGTCATAGCGGGGACGAGGAAATGCCGGGACCATTGCAGGGCGTGAAGGTGATCGATCTGACGGCGGTTCTCCTGGGGCCGTTCGCCACGCAGCATCTGGCCGACATGGGGGCCGACGTGATCAAGGTCGAGCCGCCGGAAGGCGACCTGCTGCGCGCCTCGGGCGGCAGCCTCGGCAACGCCCCGGCGATGGGCCCGATCTACATGGCGGCCAACCGCAACAAGCGCTCGATCTGCCTCGATCTCAAGAAGCCCGCCGCCTGTGCCGTCCTGAAGGACATGATCAAGGGCGCCGATCTCTTCATCCACAACAGCCGGCCGCAGGCGATCGAGCGGCTGGGGCTGGGCTACGAGGACCTGAAGAAGATCAACCCTTCGATCATCTATGCCTACTCGCTGGGTTATGCGCGCAAGGGGCCGTACGGCCACAAGCCGGCCTTCGACGACCTGGTGCAGGGCGTCTCCGGCGCGGCCTCGCTGCAGAGCCGGGTCGACGGCCTGCCGCCGCGCTTCATGCCGAGCCTGATCGCCGACAAGACGACCGGGTTGCATCTCTGCATCGCCGTGCTGGGCGCGCTCTACCATCGCAAGTGCACGGGCGAGGGGCAGATGATCGAGGTGCCGATGCTCGAGACGCTGGCCTCGTTCTGGCTGACCGAGCACCTGTTCGGCGCCACCTGGACCCCTGAGCGCGCGCCCATGGGCTACGACCGCATCATCAACAAGTTCCGCCATCCCTTCCCGACGCAGGACGGCTACATCTGCGCGCTCCCCTACACAGATGCCCACTGGATCAGGTTCTTCGAGCTGGCGGAGCGGCCGGATCTCGCGAAGGAGAAGAGGTTCGTCGACCGCATGGAGCGGGCAAAGCATTTCAGCGAACTCTACCAGGTCCTGGCCGAGCTCCTGAAGCATCGCCCGACCCAGGAATGGCTCGACATGTTCGACGAGGCCGACATACCCGCCATGCCGGTGCGCACGCTGGAAGAGCTGAAGGACGACCCGCACCTCAAGGCCACCGGCTTCTTCACCGAGCGCGAGCACCCGACCGAGGGCCCGATCACCACCTTTGCGAGCCCGCTCGACTTCGAGAAGACCAAGGTCGAGTTCCGCCGCCACGCCCCGCCCCTCGGCAGCGACGGCGTCGAGGTCATGCGCGAGGCCGGCTTCAGCGACGAGGCGATCGAGAAGCTCAAGGCGGACAAGGTGCTGATCGTGCCCTGAAGCCGAGACGGCCAAGTCCGCTCGGCTTCAGGGTCGCTCGATGAGCCTGCGCGTAGCGTGCCTAGAACCTGTAGGTCACGCCGGCGCCGATGATCCACGGATCGATCGCCGCCGTCCCGGTCACAGGGATGGTGTTGTTGACCGTGGCATTGTAGGTCGGGCGCAGCAGGTACTTCTTGACGTCGAAGTTCACGCCCCAGTGCTTGTCGATCATGTAGTCGAAGCCGACCTGGAGGGCGCCGCCGACGGTATTGTGGAGGGTGAGGTTCGTCACCCCGAGCCCGTTGGTCGGCGTGTAGCCGGCGCTCTGCCCGAAGAAGATCGTGTAGTTCACGCCGAGGCCGATATAGGGCTTGAACGGACCGAAGTCGGTGAAATGCCATTGCGCCAGCAAGGTCGGTGGCAACAGCCACGCCCGCCCGATGTTGGTGTTCGCCAGGGCGCCGGTGCCCGTGATGTTGTGAGGCGTGACGCCCAGAATGAGTTCGGCCGCGACGTTGGGCGTGAAGTAGTAGCTGATGTCGAGTTCGGGGACGATCGAGTTGCCGATCGACAGGCCGGAGTTCGGCGTCGACAGCGCGGGAACACCCTGCACGCTCACCGTGCTTCCCGACGAGGCCGGTAGGACGGCCAGTGCGCGGACGCGAACCTGCCACGGGCTCTGGGTATCGTCCGCTCTGGCGGTTTGTCCAAGCGGGCAGGCCACCAGGGCTGCCGCAACCATTGCTCCAACAACTGAAACTCTCTGCATTCTACTCTCCCACTCGAACGGGGAAAGTGAACACCCCTATTAAGAATAGGGAATTGACCTGGATCAATGGTTGCAAGCCTTGCTGGCGTGACGTGGAATTTTCTTACGTAACCTCGTTCCGCATCTCGGCGCGGACACTCGCTGGTCGATTTATCGACGCTTGTCCGGACGGGGCTCGTGGCTAAACTCCGGCCAAATCGAAAATGCCTCCTCGGGAGCGGAAACATGGACCTCGCTTTCACGCCTGAAGAACAGAAATTCGCCGAAGAAGTGCGCGCCTTCGTGCGCACCAACCTGCCCGCCGACGTGCGCGACAAGGTCAAGAACGGCAAGCACCTGATCCGCGACGACTACATGCGCTGGCAGCAGGCGCTCGGGAAGAAGGGCTGGCTGGTCTACACGTGGCCGAAGAAGCATGGCGGCCCGGGCTTCACGCCGGCGCAGCGCTACATCTTCGAGAACATCTGCGCCGAGGAATACGCGCCGGGTATCATCCCGTTCGGCACCAAGATGGTCGGGCCGGTGATCTACACCTTCGGCACCGAGGCGCAGAAGGAGAAGTATCTCCCGGCGATCCGCGAGAGCACCGTCTGGTGGTGCCAGGGCTATTCCGAGCCGGGCTCCGGCTCCGATCTCGCGAGCCTGCGCACCAAGGCGGAGAAGGACGGCGACCACTACATCGTGAACGGGTCGAAGACCTGGAACACGATGGGCCACTGGGCCGACTGGATCTTCTGTCTCGTCCGCACCGATTCCAAGGCCAAGCCGCAGGAGGGTATCTCCTTCCTGCTGATCGACATGAAGACGCCCGGCATCACCGTGAAGCCGATCATCATGGCCGACGGCGGCCACGAGGTGAACGAGGTGTTCTTCGACAACGTCAAGGTCCCGGTCGAGAACCTGGTCGGCAAGGAGAACGAGGGCTGGACCTGCGCCAAGTTCCTGCTGGCCAACGAGCGCCTGGGAATCGCGGCCGTGCCGCAGTCCAAGCGCGGCGTCGAGGCGCTGAAGGACATCGCCCGCGCCGAGCAGGACGACGGTAAGCCGCTGATCGAGAACCAGAGCTTCGCCGAGAAGATCGCCGACCTCGAGATCCAGGTGACGGCGCTCGAATTCACCGAGCTGCGCGTGCTGTCTCAGATGGCGCAGGGCGGCCAGCCCGGTCCCGAAGTCTCCGGCCTCAAGATCCGCGGCTCGGAGATCCAGCAGCGCATCACCGAACTCACGATGGAAGCGGTCGGCGAGTATGCCGCGCCTTATCTGCCGGGCCTCCTGTGGCAGGGCACGAACGAGGAGCCGGTCGGTCCCGAGTACGCCCACCTCGCCGCGCCGCGCTATTTCAACACGCGCAAGACCACGATCTACGGCGGCAGCAACGAGATCCAGAAGGGGATCATCTCGAAGATGGTCCTCGGTCTCTAGAGTACGGAGTAGCGAATGGACCTCGCCCTCAAGCCTGAACACAAGGCGTTCGCCGACGAGGTGCGCGCCTTCGCGCGCGAGAACCTCTCGCCGGCGACCCGCGAGAAGACCTTCTCGGGCAAGCATTACGACCGCGACGACCACATCGTGTGGCAGAAGGCGCTCGGGAAGAAGGGCTGGCTCGCCTACACCTGGCCGAAGAAGTACGGCGGCCCGGGCTGGGACGTGACGCAGCGCTTCCTGTTCGAGAACGTGCTGGCGGAGGAGGGCGCACCGCGCATCCTGCCGTTCGGCCCGAAGATGGTCGGGCCGGTGATCTACACTTTTGGCACCGAGGCGCAGAAGGAGCGTTTCCTGCCGGGCATCCGCACGTCCGAAGTCTCGTGGTGCCAGGGCTATTCCGAGCCGGGCGCCGGCTCCGACCTCGCCAACCTGCGCACGCGCGCGGTGAGGGAAGGCGACCACTACATCGTGAACGGCCAGAAGACCTGGACCTCGTTTGCCCACTGGGGCGACTGGATCTTCTGCCTGGTGCGGACCAACCCGGATGCCAAGCCGCAGGAGGGCATCTCCTTCCTGCTGATCGACATGAAGACGCCCGGCGTCACCGTGCGGCCGATCATCATGACCGACGGCGCCCATCACGTGAACGACGTGTTCCTCGACAATGTGAAGGTCCCGGTCGAGAACCTGATCGGCAAGGAGAACGAGGGCTGGACCTGCGCCAAGTTCCTGCTGGCCAACGAGCGGCTGGGCATCGCCGAGGTCCCGTCGTCCAAGCGCGGCGTCTCGATGCTGCGCCGGATCGCGCGTATCGAGCCGCAGGATGGCGGCACGCTGGCCGACGATCCCGCCTTCACGGCGCAGATCGCCGACGTCGACCTGCAGGTCCAGGCGCTCGAGATGAGCGAGCTGCGCGTGCTCTCGACCATGGCCCAGGGTGGCGCACCCGGTCCTGAGGTCTCGACCCTCAAGGTGCGCGGCTCGGAGATCCAGCAGCGCATCGCGGAACTGACGATGGAGGCGGTGGGCGAGTACGCCCAGCCCTACCAGCCCGGCATGCTGTTCCACGACACCAACGAGACCCCGATCGGGCCCGACCACGCCCCGCCGGCTGCGCCGCGCTATTTCAACATGCGCAAGACCAGCATCTACGGCGGCAGCACCGAGATTCAGAAGAACATCGTCTCGAAGATGGTGCTTGGCCTCTGACGGGGGCTATAACCGCATCCAAGAATTCCGGAGGAGAAACATGGATCTGTCCCTTTCCGACGAACAGAAGCAGCTTCAGGAAGCCGCCGAGCGCTTCGTTCGCGACAAATACGCGTTCGACGCCCGCCGCAAGATCGCGGCGACCGAGCGCGGGTTCCTTCCGGAGAACTGGGCGCAGTTCGCCGAGCTGGGCTGGCTCGGCATGGCCTTCTCGGAAGAAGACGGCGGCTACGGCGGCGGCCCGATCGAGACGATGATCGTCATGGAACAGTTCGGTAAGGGCCTGGTGCTCGAGCCGTTCCTGCCGACCGTGGTGCTGGGCGGCGGCATGATCGCCCGCGCCGGTACGGCCGACCAGAAGGCTGCCCTGCTGGCGCCGATGATCGAGGGCAAGAAGCAGTTCGCCTTCGCCTGGCTGGAGCGCCAGAGCCGCTACAACCTGGCCGACGTGTCGCTCAAGGCGACGAAGGAAGGCAACGGCTGGTCGCTCTCGGGCCACAAGGGCGTCGTCTACAACGCGGCCTCGGCCGACGAGATTATCGTGCTGGCCCGCACCGGCGGTTCGGCGCGCGAGCCCAAGGGCCTGACCCTGTTCGTGGTCGATGCCAAGGCCAAGGGCCTGTCGCGTCGCGACTACCCGACCCAGGACGCGCTGCGCGCCTCGGAGCTCACCTTCGACAAGGTCTCCGTCGGTGCCGACGCGGTGCTGGGCAAGGTCGATGACGCTTTCCCGGTCGTCGAGGAAGCCGTCGACCGCGCCATCGTCGCGCTGTGCGCCGAAGCGACCGGCTGCATGGACGCGATCAACGCCGCGACGCTCGAGTACATCAAGACCCGCAAGCAGTTCGGCGTGCCGATCGGCAAGTTCCAGGTGCTGCAGCACCGCATGGTCGACTGCTTCACCAACGCGCAGGAAGCGCGCTCAATGACCCTGATGGCCACGCTGAAGATCGACGACAAGGATCCGACGGTCCGCGCCAAGGCGGCCTCGGGCGCCAAGGTCCAGATCGGCAAGTCGGGCAAGTTCTGCGGCCAGAGCGCGGTGCAGATGCACGGCGGCATGGGCGTCACGGACGAGATGGCGGTCAGCCACTACTTCAAGCGGCTGACGATGATCGACCTGATGTTCGGCAACCAGCAGCATCATCTGACCCGCTACAGCAACCTCGCGATGGCTGCGTAGTCCGACTTTGAACGCGAACATCCTCACCCTGAGGAGGCCCGCTGGGCCGTCTCGAAGGGTGGGGACCCGCACTTCGTCTGTGGCCCATGCTTCGAGACGGTCGCTTCGCGACCTCCTCAGCATGAGGTCTTCCCGGTAGCAGGCGCATGAGCGCGATCGTCGACATCATCGTGCCGGTGTTCGGCATGGTGCTGGTCGGATGGGTGCTCGGCCGCAGCAAGCTTCTCAGTCCCGAGGGCTTGCGCGGCTTCACCGCCGTCACCTTCTACGCACTCTTCCCCGCGCTGCTCTTCCGCTCCATGGCCAAGGTGCGGCTGGAGTCACTCGAGCCGCAGGTGCTGCTGGCCTTCTTCAGCGGCGTGGCGGTGCTCTACGGCGCGCTGATGGTGCTGGGCCGGATGCAGGGTCTGCGACTGGGCGACCGCGCCATGTTTGCCCTCAGCGGCTCCTTCTCCAACGGCGTCGGCATCGGCATTCCCTTCATCAGCTACGGCTTCGGCGAGCGGGGGCTCGTGCCGCTGCTGATGATCATCAGTGTTCATTCGCTGATCCTGCTCACCTTCACCTGCTTCCTGATGGAGATCGACGGCGCGGGGGGACGGCGCGGCAATCTGCTGAAGCGCCTGGGCGGCGCGGCGCTCTCGATGCTGAAGCATCCGGTGATCCCGGCGATCTTCGCCGGCCTCCTGTGGGGTGAGATCACGACGCATGTTCCCGGAATCGCGACGCCGGCAGTGATCGACCGAATCCTGCAGGCCCTTGCGGCGGCGGCGCCGCCCTGCGGCCTGATCATGGTCGGCGCCTCGCTCGCCCATGTCGGCCTGAAGGGCCACTGGCAGTCGGCGGCGGTGGCTTCGTTCTTCAAGCTCGCCCTGCTGCCGGTGCTGGTGTGGACCATCGGTCGCTACGTCTTCCCGCTCGACCCGCTGTGGCTCACCGTGGCGACCCTGAACGCGGCCCTGCCGGCCGGCGCCAACGTCTACCTGATTGCCCAGATGTACGGGATCGGCGTCGCGCGCGCGACCAATGCGGTGGTGATCTCGACCGCCGCCAGCGTCTTCACGCTGTCGGTCGCGCTGCTTGTGCTGGGCGTGCAGCCCCGCTAGGATGCAACGAGGGAGAAATGCCATGTCGTACGAAACGGTTCAGGTGAAGAAGGTCACCGGCGGCTGCGGCGCCGAGGTGCTGGGCGTCGATCTCAAGTCGATGAGCAACCGCCAATGGGACGAGGTTCAGCAAGCCTTCGTCGAGCACGGCGTCATCTTCTTCCGCGACCAGAACCTCACGCCCGAGCAGCATCTCGAGTTCGCGCGGCGCTGGGCGCCGATCGACGTGAACCGCTTCTTCAAGGCGGTTCAGGGCTATCCGGAGATCGCCGAGGTGCGCAAGGAGCCCGAACAGAAGACCAACATCGGTGGCGGCTGGCACACCGACCATAGCTACGACGTGGAGCCGGCCATGGGCTCGATCCTGCTGGCCCGCGAACTGCCGGAAGAGGGGGGCGATACGCTGTTCGCCAACATGTACCGGGCCTTCGAGACTCTGTCGCCCGGCCTGCAGCGCACGCTCGAGGGGATGCGCGCCGTCCATGGCTCCGCCCACATCTTCGGCAGGGGCGGCGTCAACGACCAGAATCCGGAAGGCGCCAGCCGCTACGAGAACCACGACAAGGTCGGCGCCGACGTCCTGCATCCGGTCGTCATCCGTCACCCGCTGAGCGGGCGCAAGGCGCTCTACGTCAATCCGGCGTTCACGCTGCGGTTCGAGGACTGGTCCGCCGAAGACAGCAGGCCGCTGCTCGAGCACCTCTACCGGCATGCCGCGCGGCCCGAATTCACCTGCCGCTTTCGCTGGCAGGAGGGCTCGATCGCCTTGTGGGACAACCGCGCGACCTGGCACTACGCCGCCAACGACTACCAGGGCGAGCGGCGCCTGATGCACCGCATCACCGTCGCCGGCTGCCCGCTGCAGGCGGCGACGGCTGCCACGGCCTGAGGAGCTACTGCTTCAGCCGGATCGTCATGGCGGCCACGCCGGTCGCCAGGTTGTAGCCGGCGTCCTTGATCACGCCGGACGAGACCATGCCGATCTCGGCGTTCGGGCCGCCATAGATCCAGTTGCCGCCGGCCTGGTTGCCGGCCGCGACCGTGCCCTGCTCGCCGACATAGGTGCCGCCGATCTGGGTCACGCCGCGATCCGAGCCCAGAGAGTAGACGCGCCAGATCGTGTGCACGGCCTTGGTATAGCCGATATCGATGCCGACCTTGTCGATCGTGCCGGTGTACTGCGCCGTCGAGACGCCGTCCTTGCCCAGGAACACGCAGTCGAGCGGCTTGGCCGAGCCCAGCACATAGCCCGTGCTGCCGCCGACATTGCAGGTCAGCGAGCCGATGTAGATGCGGGAATTGGCGTTGGTTGTGTTGAGCTGCTGCGCACTCTGCTGCTGCAGGCTGCAGGCGCCGGTCGAGAGGACGAGGGCGGCCAGGGCGGCCGTCATGACGACGTTCTTCATGGATACTCCTGTTGGGGAGGGCAGCCCACGGGGGCGCCCATCCGGGAGAATGCCACTAGCACGAGTCAGGCCACGGCGCCCGTCATGACGGCCTCCTGGTCCTCGGGGGCGTAGAAGAAGTCGCCGGGCCTGAAATCATGGCCGAGGTCGCCCAGCAGGCGGCGCTGGCGCGGCGTGCAGCGGTCGAGAACCGCCGTGTAGGGGCCGCTGAAATCGTAGGCCCGCATAAACATCTGGCAGTAGTTGTAGAGCAGGGTCTTGCGCGCCTTGCCGGAATGGTTGGGCGAGGGCCCATGCCACAGCGCATGCGGAAAGACATAGGCGTCGCCGGCCTTGCCGAGCAGCGGCACCGCGCCCGGCATGCCGGGATGGGGGATGCGCTCGGCGCGGTCGGGAAAGGGCCGGAGATGGCTGCCCGGTAGTACCGTGAAGTTGCCGCTGTTGTCCGCCGTCACGTCGGTCAGCAGGTACATCACCTTCACGGCCAGCGGCCGGCTGGTCTCGCTGACCCGGATCGCCTTCTGCGCCTGGCCGCCGTCGGTGTGGATGTAGCCCGGGAACAGGTCGGTCGAGGCGCGCACGATCGCCTGGCTCATCGAGAACTGGATGTAGGGACCCATCAGGTCGAGGATCAGGTCGAAGATTCCCGGCCGGTCGATCAGGTCGATGAAGGCCTGGTGGTAGGGCAGCAGGTCGCGCCGGTCCATGAACGCATCCTTGTTCTGGTCCGGCAGTTTCCACGCATAGTGACCGCGCGGCAGCGCACCCGGCGCGGGCTCGTAGCCCGGCTCTGTGCGCACCTTGTCGTCCAGCAGCTTAGAAAAGAAGTCGACCTCGGCGGACGACAGCGCGCCTTCGATCTGCAGGTAGCCGTCGACGGCCCATTGTTCGCGCTGTGCCTCGGTGAGCGTGCGCGTGGTGTTGGCCAGCATGCGTTCCTCCCTGAAAGCCTGCTGCCAGCCTAGCGCGATCCGCCGCCCGCGTCGGCGGCGGCCTCTCGCCTGGCGGCCGGGCCGGGAAAGCGCGCTACCGCGAGTCGCGCTTGGCCTGCGCCCGGGCCACCTGGCTGCGGACGCTCCCCCGCACCGACCGCGGCACATGGTTCTCGACTTCCACGCGCGCCTTGCCGCGAGCGACCTTGGCGGGGCCCCGCGGCTTGGCCACGGGCTTGGCCGGCTTGGCCTTCTGCTTCAACGCCAGCGCCCTCTTCGCGCTCGCGACCATCGCTTCCTTGGCCTTGGCTGCGGCACGACGCCCGATCTCGTTGTCGAGACGGATGAGGGCCGCCGAGAGGATCATGAGCTTGAGTTGTGATCCGTCATCATCCTTCGCCGCGATCGCGCCTCGCGGCCTGGACTTGCCGCGCATCTCGCGGCGCTGGCGTTCGGCCACCGTCTTCGCCCGATCACGCTTGGTGCGCAGGCGCTTCACCAGCCGGCTGAGCTCGCTATCGGTCAGCGACCGCGACGCGCGCACACCCGACATGCCGACCAGCTCCTTCTCATCGGCGCTCAGTGCCCGCTCTTCCTGCTTCTTCGTGATTGCCATCATCGTCTCCTTGAAGGGGCCCCTTCCTTGCCGATCAATTCCGCATCCGTCTACCGCAGCGCCTGCCAGAGAAGCGCGATTCCAGACACAGCCATCACGACGTCGAGCATGTACTGGAAGGCGGCGACGCTCAGCCGCTCGACGATCAGGCGGGCGAGGTACGTGCCGGCCATCACCGAGGAGCCGGTGATCAACCCCTTGATCGCGATCTCGGTCGGGAGCGCGCCGAACGCCTGGAAGGTCGCGGCCTTGCTGATGTAGAGCGCGAGCGAGCCCGCCGCTTCGGTGGCGATGAACGCCCCTTTGACGAGTCCGTGGGCGGCGAAGGCCGGCACGCTGAGCGGTCCAGTCGAGACTACGATGCCGGTCAGGAAACCGATCACGATGCCGGCCAGCAACATACCGCCATAGCCAAGTACGACGTTGCGACGGGCGAGCCAGCGTCGGCCGGGAACCATCGCGAGGAAGAACACGCCGAGCGTGGTTTCGACCGTGTTCTCGGGCAGGGCCAGCAGGGTGCGGGCGCCCAAGGCGGCCGCGGGGATGCCGCCCGCCGCATAGGCCGCGGCGGCGCGCCAGTCGATGTGTCGCCACCAGGCAGTGATCTTGGCGAAGTTCGACATCAGCGCCACGACCGCCATGATCGGCACCGCCTCGCGCGGCCCGAAGACCATGACCAGCACCGGCAGCAGGATCACCGTCGCGCCGGTGCCCACGACGCCGCTCACCGTCCCGGCGATGAGGCCGACGAACAGGACGAGCGCGTAGCCCAGCATTGCCTCTCCCCACTCCCGCGGATACCTCGCGAGCCTGCGTACATGATCAGGCGACGCGATGTCGAACGTTCGGCCCGCCGCCGCCGGCACGTCACGCGGAAGGAAAGTCCCCCGGCTACAATCAGGAGGAGAGTGAACGCTCGTCGATACCTGCGAGACGAAATTCCCGGAACACGATGTCGTCATACCCGAACCGGGACGAGACATGGTTGTTCATTCCGACTAAACCTAGCAGCCCTTGTCGCTGGAGATTCTCCATGTCGAATGTCGTCGAGATCGGGACCGCCGGGACCAATGGCGTGAACGGCCCTGCGCCCGATGGTGACGGTGGCAATGGCGGCAATGGCGGTGCAGCGTACGCGACGGCCGACTCGAGCACGGAAAACTCGACCGCTGCAGCCTATGGCGGCGCAGGCGGTGCAGGCGGCGACGGTGCCGAGACGACCGGCAGTGCCGGCGCGGGCGGCCGGGGCCTCCTGGGCTATGCGATCGCCCGCACGACGGCCAGCACGCCCGGCGGCGAGACCGTCGCCACCGCCCGAGGATTCGGCGGCGATGGCGGCGCGGCCGGAATGCCGGCTTCGGGCGGCGCGGGTGCGGCCGGCGGCGCGGGCGGCAAGGCGCGGGCGAGTTCGAATGCGACCAATGCCGACGGCGATGCCCAGGCGACCAGCCATGTTCTGGGCGGTGACGGTGGCACCGGCAACGATGGCCGTGGCGGCGCGGGCGGCGATGCCGGCGCCAACGGTGACCTTTCGACAGCGGAGGCCCATGCCGGCGTCGGGGCGACCGGTTGGGCCATCATCAATCAGGTAAGCGGCAGTGGCGGCCTCGGAACCGGTACCGGTTCGGGGGGCGAAGGCGGACTTGCCAGGATTGTCGATGGCGTGAGCGGCTCGACCGATTTCGGTACGCTGCATCTCCAGCAGACGGCGACCGGCGGCAATGGCGGCGGGGCACTGGACGCCGGCCAGGGCGGGGCCGGCGGTCGTGCCCGCTCATCCTTCAGTTTCGACGATACCGCGAGCAGTACCGCCAGCAGCTCGGTCGCTGCTCAGGCCATCGCCCAAGGCGGCAGCGGCGGCAGCGGATTCGCCGGGGGCGGCGCTGGCGGCTCGGCCGCCGCGACCAGCACCCTTCAGGGATACACCTATCTCAGTTCCTATGCCGATGCGCGTGGCGGGCTTGGTGGTGCAGCCACCGGCAACGGCAACGGCGGCAGTGGCGGCAACGCCTCCGCGATCGCATCCAATAGCAACCGCGTGACCCCGACGCCGACCGAGGGCAACGTCACCGCCGTCGCCTTCGCGCAGGGCGGGGACGGCGGCGATGCCTACGGTGCAGGCTTCAGCGCCGGGAACGGCGGGGCGGTGACCGCGGTGGCCTATGCCTCGGCCGACTCCGAGGCCTCGGCGACCACCACCGCCCAAGGCGGTGCGGGCGGCTGGGGTTATGGCGGCGCCGCGGCCGGTGACGGAGCCGCCGTCACCCTGAAGAACGCAACGCGAGGCCTTGCGGTCGATGCCGACCTAACGCTCACGCAGACCGCCCAGGGCGGCGATGGCGGCAACGTCGAAGGCGCCGAGGGCGGTTCCGGGGGCGCGGCGATTTCCCTTCTCACCACCTCCGACAACGATTCGACATCGGTCACACAGGTGTCGACCGCCCGGGCCGGCAACGCCGGCTTCATCGACGCGCCCGGCCTCGCGCACGTCGGCAGCGACGCCAGGGCAACCAGCTATCTTACAGTCACGAAAGACACGGCGGTCTCGACCGCCGTGGCGTTTGGTGGAGACGGCGGTGGCGTCGACGTGGTTGCCCTTGCCGCCGTCGCGGCCGACGGTGCGACCGGCGGCACGGCCGCAGCCATGGCCTCGGCTTCGGCCAGCGACACCGCCACGGCGGACGCACGGGCGACGGGCGGCGACGGCGGTGCCGGCCAGGGTGTGGGCCTGTCGGGTGGCGCCGGCGGTGCGGCGAGCGGCTCTTCCGCCTCTGCGCAGAGCGCAGTGATTGCCGCTGCAACCGTGAGCGCGACCGGCGGCAGGGGCGGAGACGGTATCGACGGCGCGCACGGCGGCGCCGGCGGCGCAGCCTCGATCAACCAAGGGGTCAGCGGCACCGCCGCGGACTTGACGCTGACGGCGACGGCCGCTGGCGGCCAGGGCGGCGACTCGACCGACGCGATCGGCGGCGCGGGTGGCAACGCCTTCGCCCGCTTCCTCACGACCAACACGGGCGACCTGACGACTGCCAGCGCTTCCGCCAACGGCGGCAATGGTGGCGGCGGCAGTGTCGGCGGCATGGGCGGTGCTGCTACGGCCAAGGCTTCCATGACGCTGGTGGACGGCTCGTCGGTCGCCGAGGCAAACGGTGGCGACGCTGGCGCGAGCACGGTAGGGGCCGGCCAGGCCGGCGGCAGGGCAACGGCAAACGCCTCCGTGACGTCTACCGGCACGACGAGTTCGGCGCACGCCACCGCCGTCGGCGGCGACGGCGGTGCAGCGGGCGCGGGATCCTCGGGAGGCATGGGCGGCGTTGCCGCTGCGGCGGCGACCGGTGTCGGAGCGACGGGATCGACGCTCGGGGTCACGGTGGAGCAGACCGGCGGCAACGGCGGAAGCGGCGGCGGCGCCGGGGCGGTCTCGCGCATGATGAATGCGGCGTCGGGGATTGCCGAGAACGGGTTCGTGACGCTGACGCAGATCGCGACCGGCGGTAACGGCGGCGACGGCACCGCGGTCGCGAGCGGCAAGGGCGGCAATGCAATCTCTGTCCTCGACGTCGACAACTGCGGCTGCGGCACGCCCGTCACCGCCTCGCTGACCGGGATTGCGACCGCCGTGGGCGGCAATGCCGGCGACGTGCTGTCGGGCACCGTCGATGCGCGCGCCGGCGGCACTGCCAGCGTGGGCAGCGCGCTGTTGGATGACGGGATCCTCTTCGCACAGGCGCAGGCGACCGGCGGCAGCGGCGGCGACAATGACGGCAGTGGCAGGGGCGGAGCCGGCGGCATGGCGAACAGCACCGCGGCGACCGATTCGCTGCTGGCGGATGCGACGTCCGAGGCGACGGCTACGGGCGGCGCGGGCGGCAACGCCGCCGTCAGTCGCGGCGGCGTGGGCGGCGCTTCGCATGCGAGCGCGATGGCCTCCTCCTCTGCCGAGGATGCGGTCGCGCGGGCCACCGCGCTCGGCGGTGCCGGCGGGAACGGCGTCGCCGGCGGCGACGCGGACGCAGGTGCGATTGCATTCGGCGTCGTCGTGGCGAGCGCAACCTTCACGTCCACGGGCGGCGCCGGTGGCCATGCGCCCGCTAGCGGCCAGGGCGGCGCGGGTGGCAACGCCGCGGGCATGGCGAACGCCGAATCCATGACGACAACCGCGACGGCGGAGGCCACCGTGAATGGTGGCGCGGGAGGCAACGCCGTCGCCAATACGGGCGGCAAGGGCGGCGACACCGCCGGCAGCGCGGCAAGCAGGTCATACGCGGCGGATGCGGTGTCGCGCATCACCGCAAGTAGCGGCGCGGGCGGCAACGGGCTAACCGGCGGCAACGGTGGAGCGACCGCGGTCATGGTCGGGGCCGATGGCGTCACGTCGGCGCTCGCGACCGTCCTGGCCCATGGCGGCACCGGCGGCACCGGCACGGGCATTGGCAACAGCGGAGGCGCCGGCGGCGCTGGCCTCGGCTCTGGTGCCGAGGCAATCGTCATCGATCTGGACCCCACGGCACTGGTCCCGGCTACGGCAACGGCGACTGTCGAGCAGACCGGCGGCACCGGCGGTGCGGGTCTGTCGGGAGCCGACGGCGGCGCCGGCGGCGTCAGCACGCTCACGGAAGCGGCGATCGCGGTCGCGGCCGGGGGCACGGCGACGATGAACCAGCACGCCATCGGCGGCACCGGCGGTTCGGGAGATGCGAGCGGCCTTGGCGGCGCGGGCGGAGGAGCCATCTCCTCTCTCGACCTCATTGGTACTGTTCCCATTCCCGACCTCAGCGACATCATCGATGGCACCGCCAAGGCGACGGGCGGCACCGGCGGCCGTGCCGATTCGGTCGGCGGCGACGGCGGCAGCGCCGTGGCCACGACCGCGATCGGGTCCGACGTGGCCTCCAAGGTCACGGCGACCGCGGAGGCTTTCGGCGGCGACGGTGCCGATGGTGGCGTGGGCGGCGGCGCGGTTGCCGACGCCCATGCCGTGGCCACGAACGGCGAAGCCATCGCCCGTGCACACGCCCAGGGAGGCCACGCACTCACGATATCCGATGCAGGCGGCGCGCAGTCGGTTGCCACCGCCGAAGGGTCGCTTGACGGCCTGGCGCAGGCGACGGCGGGTGCCGGCGCCGGCGATGGCACGCCGGGCAGCGCACTGGTCACGACGGTCACGGCTGAGGCGAGCAGCACCGGCGGGGGCTTCAACAAGGCGTTCGCCGTCGCGACATACGATGCGTCGCCCCTGTTCGACATCGATCCGAGCGATGCCAACGCCTCCATTGAGGTCGTGGTCGCACCGGGTGCCGATCTGATCGATTCGTATGTGCTGACCCTTCCGACGGTCGCAGCGGGTCTCGCGGACGCGACCTCCTACTTCGCGCTGGTCCAGGCGGTTGCCGAGCACAGTGGCGGTACAGGCACCCAGACGATGAATGCGTCGATCGACTTTTCGGTCGATCTCGCCGCGGTCGCCGATCCGCAGAATCTGGTCATGGGCTTCAACGGCGTCGGCACCGGCCTGCTTTCGATGTCCTTCTCCGTCACCGTCGAAGGCCAGGAACTGGAGAACCACAGCTGGACCGATCTTGCCGATGCGTTGGCCTACTTCAACGACCGGTTCACGGATTACGGCTCGATCGAGGATCTCGATGCGGACGGGAACGGGAGCATCGACTTCCAGTTCGCCTTCGAAATCATCACGGGCACGGCGGGCGATGGGTTCGCCGCCGCCATCATCGTCGCCGATCCGCCGCCGGCGGCAGGTTCCGCCGATGCCTACGAGATGACGACCGCGATGGCCGAGCATCTTGAAGGGCCCCTGGCGAGCCACGACCCTCTTGCCCCGGCAGGCGACGCGCCGCTGCCCTTCGATGCGCTGTATCAGGAAACGCAGCAGGATCACTTCGTGGTGTAACGGCCGCCCCGCACGCCTCATGAAAACAGACGCGGGGAAGGAAGCGGCTCCCATGGCCGCTTCGCTCTCACTCGATGCCGAACCGCGCCGACTTCGCCGAGGCCTCCGGGTTCAGTACCCGATGTTCGGCCGCAGCCAGCGCTCGGCCTGTTCGATCGAGACGCCGCGGCGCCTCGCATAGTCCTCGACCTGGTCCTTGCCGATGCGGGCGACGCCGAAATATTGCGCGTCGGGATGGGCGAAGTAGTAGCCGGAGACCGCCGAAGTCGGGACCATGGCGAAGCTCTCGGTGAGCTGGATGCCGGCGTTCTGGCCGGCGTTCAGCAGCCGGAACAGTTCCGGCTTCTGGCTGTGGTCGGGGCAGGCGGGATAGCCCGGGGCCGGGCGGATGCCGCGATACTTCTCGCGGACCAGCTCGTCGTTGGAGAGCGCCTCCTCGGGCGCATAGCCCCACAGCGTCTTGCGCACGCGCTCGTGCAGCCGCTCGGCGAAAGCTTCTGCCAGACGGTCGGCCAGCGCCTTCAGCAGGATGTCCGAATAGTCGTCATGGTCGGCCTTGAAGCGGGCGAGATGCTCCTCGATGCCATGGCCCGCCGTGACGGCGAAACCGCCGATCCAGTCGGCCTCGGGCGAGATGAAGTCGGCCAGGCACATGTTGGCGCGGGGCGCGCGCTTCTCGATCTGCTGGCGCAGGAAATAGAGCCGCGAGATTTCCTTCGTACGGGTTTCGTCGCTGTAGATCACGACGTCGTCGCCCTCGCGGCGGCACGGCCAGAAGCCGACCACGCCCTTGGCCGTCAGCCACTTTTCGCGCACGATGCGCTCCAGCATCTTGCGGGCATCGGCGTAGAGTTTCTTCGCACTCTCGCCGACCACCGGATCCTCGAGGATCTCGGGATAGTTGCCGGCCAGCTCCCAGGCGCGGAAGAACGGCGTCCAGTCGATGCGCTCGACCAGCTCGTGCAGCGGATACTCGGCGAACACGCGCGTGCCGTTCAGCGCCGGCTTCGGCACCGTGTAGCCCGACCAGTCGATCTTGAACTCGTTGGCGCGCGCGGCTTCCAGCGGGACGACCTTCTCCTTGGAGCCGCCTGCCCGTTCGACGCGAATCGCCTCGTATTCGGCGGCGACCTTGCTGGCGAAATCCTCGGCCTGCGAGCCCGATTCGGAAACCAGCGCCGAGCAGACGCCGACGGCGCGCGAGGCATCGAGCACGTGCACGGTGGTGCCGTTGTAGCGCGGCGCGATGCGCAGCGCCGTATGGACCTTGGAGGTGGTGGCGCCGCCGATCAGCAGAGGCAGGTTCATGCCCTGCCGCGACATTTCCTCGGCCACGGTCACCATCTCGTCGAGTGACGGCGTGATCAGGCCGGAGAGGCCGATGATGTCGGCCTTGTTGTCGTTGGCGCTCTTCAGGATGTCCTGGAACGGCACCATGACGCCGAGGTCGATGACCTCGAAGTTGTTGCACTGCAGGACCACGCCCACGATGTTCTTGCCGATGTCGTGGACGTCGCCCTTGACCGTAGCCATGACGATCTTGCCCTTGGGCCGCGAGCCTTCGGTCTTCTGCGCCTCGATGTAGGGCAGCAGATGCGCCACCGCCTTCTTCATGACGCGGGCGCTCTTCACCACCTGCGGCAGGAACATCTTGCCGGCTCCGAACAGGTCGCCGACCACGTTCATGCCGGCCATCAGCGGGCCCTCGATCACCTCGATCGGGCGCGCGATCTGCAGCCGCGCCTCCTCGGTGTCGGCGACGACGAACTGGTCCATGCCCTTGACCAGCGCATGCTCCAGCCGCTTCTCGACCGGCCAGCTGCGCCACTCCGCGTCCTGCGTCTCGGCGACCTCGCCGGTGCCCTTGTACTTGGGCGCCAGTTCGAGCAGCCGCTCGGTGGCGTTGGGATTGCGGTTGAGGATCACGTCCTCGCAGGCATCCCGCAGCTCCTGCGGGATCTGGTCGTAGACTTCGAGCTGACCGGCATTGACGATGCCCATGTCCATGCCCGCCTGGATGGCGTGGTACAGGAACACCGAGTGCATCGCCTTGCGCACCGGCTCGTTGCCGCGGAAGGCGAAGGACAGGTTGGAGACGCCGCCGGATATCTTGGCGCCGGGGCAGCGCTTCTTGATCTCGCGCGTCGCCTCGATGAAGTCGACGCCGTAGTTGTTGTGTTCCTCGATGCCGGTCGCGACCGCGAAGATGTTCGGATCGAAGATGATGTCCTCGGCCGGGAAGCCGACCTGGTTGACGAGAATGTCATAGGCGCGGGCGCAGATCTCGACCTTGCGCTCCTTGGTGTCGGCCTGGCCCTTCTCGTCGAAGGCCATCACCACGACCGCGGCGCCGTAGCGGCGGACCTTGCGGGCCTGCGCGATGAAGGGCTCGATGCCCTCCTTCATCGAGATGGAGTTCACGATCGGCTTGCCGGCGACGCATTTCAGGCCGGCTTCGATCACGCTCCACTTGGAACTGTCGATCATGATCGGCACGCGCGCGATGTCGGGCTCGGACGCGATCAGCTTGAGATATGTGTCCATCGCCCGCTCGGCATCGAGCAGACCCTCGTCCATGTTGACGTCGATGATCTGGGCGCCGCTCTCGACCTGCTGGCGCGCGACCTCGATGGCGGCCGCGTAGTCACCCTCGAGGATCAGCTTCTTGAAGCGGGCCGATCCGGTGACGTTGGTGCGCTCACCGATGTTGATGAAGGTGGCGCGGGTCTCGGGCTTGCTTTCGCCCATGTTCAATTCAGTGCTCATCAGAAGAAACTCGCTGCTTCCATGCCGCTGAGACGCAACGCCGGCGGCAGGACGTGCCAGGTGCGCGGCTTGATGCCCTTGACCGCCTCGGCGATCGCCTTGATGTGGGCGGGCGTCGTGCCGCAGCAGCCGCCGACCACATTGATCCAGCCGTTCTCGGCCCAGCCCTTGACCAGCTTGCCGGTCATTTCCGGCGGCTCGTCATAGGCGCCGAGCTCGTTGGGCAGGCCGGCATTGGGATAGATGCACAGCATGCTATCGACCTGCGGGTTCAGCGCCTGCACGTAGGGATGGAGCTCGGTGGCGCCGAAGCTGCAGTTCAGGCCCATGGTGATCGGCCTGGCATGCCGCACCGAATGCCAGAAGGCCTCGACCGTCTGGCCTGAGAGGTTGCGGCCGGCGAGGTCGGTGAGCGTCATCGACACCATCACCGGAATTACCTCGCCACGCGCCTCGCCCGCCTCGTCGACGGCGACCAGGGCGGCCTTGGCGTTCAGCGTGTCGAACACCGTCTCGACCAGGATGAAGTCGACGCCGCCATCGAGCAGGCCGTCGATCTGCTCGCGATACATGTCCTTCACCTCGTCGAAGGTGACGGCGCGGTAGCCCGGGTCGTTGACGTTGGGCGAGACCGAAAGCGTCTTGTTGGTCGGCCCCAGGGCGCCGGCGACGAAGCGCGGCTTGGCGGGATCGCGTGCCGTGGCGGCATCGGCGCAGGCCCGCGTCAGCTTCGCCGCGGCGATGTTGATCTCGCGCGCCATGCCGGTGATGCCGTAGTCCGAGAGGCTGATGGCGTTGGAGTTGAAGGTGTTGGTCGCCACGATGTCGGCGCCGGCATCGAGATAGGCGTTGCAGATCTCGCCGACCACGTCCGGCCGGGTCAGGTTCAGGAGGTCGTTGTTGCCCTTCTGGTCGTGATTGAATGTGCGGCCGCCGCGGAATCCTTCCTCGTCGAGCCTGTAGCTCTGGATCATCGAACCGTAGGGCCCGTCCTTGATCAGGATGCGCTCGGCCCCGATCGCACGCAGCTGCTCGGCCTTTTCCTCGCGGGTCATGGCTTGATTGCTCACTTGGGACGCACTCCCAGCAGATGGCAGATCGCAAAGGTGAGATCGGCCCGGTTCAGCGTGTAGAAATGGAACTGCTCGACGCCCTCGTCGCGCAGGCGGCGGCACAGGTCGCCGGCCACGGTGGCCGCGATCATGCGGCGCGTCTCCAGATCGTCGTCGAGTCCATCGAACATGTTCGAGAACCACGGCGGCACCTTGGAGCCGCAGAGGCCGGCGATGCGATTCACGGCCTGGAAGTTCGAGACCGGCATGATGCCGGGCACGATCGGCACGTTGATGCCGGCAGCCGTCGCGCGGTCGCGGAAGCGCAGGAAATCCTCGGCCTCGAAGAAGAACTGGGTGATGCAGCGATCGGCGCCGGCATCGACCTTGGCCTTCAGGTTGTCGAGGTCGGCTTTCTCGTCGACGGACGCGGGATGCTTCTCGGGATAGCCCGCCACGCTGATCTGGAAGTTGCCGATCTTCTTCAGGCCGGTGACGAGCGCCGCGGCATTGGCGTAGCCGCCCGGATGCGGCGTGTACTGGCCGCCCATGCCGCCCGGCGGGTCGCCGCGCAGGGCCACGATGTGGCGGATGCCGGCATCCCAGTAGGCACGCGCGATATCGTCGATCTCGCCCTGGGTCGCGGCCACGCAGGTCAGGTGGGCAGCAGCATCGATTCCGGTCTCGCTCTTCAGCCGTGCGACCGTGTCATGGGTGCGCTGGCGCGTCGATCCGCCGGCGCCATAGGTCACCGAGAAGAAGGCGGGTTGCAGCGGTGTCAGGCGCTTCACCGTCTCCCACAGGGTCTGCTCGGCGGCGTCTGTGCGCGGCGGCGAGAACTCGAAGGACACGGCCAGCCGCTGCGGCGCGCGGGCCGGGAATTCGGTCGCGGTCGTGCTGATCGGACCGGTATCGGGGCTCATCGTGATTCTCCATGGACGGTATTGGCCGCCGGCCGCGCATTGGCGCGTGCCGGCAGCTCGCGCTCGCCGCGCCAGATGCCCGTCATCAGGCGGCGGCCGGGAAAGTGGATGGGTTCTAGAGGCGTGAGGCCCGCGCTGCGCAACCAGCCCTGCACCTGGTTGTCGGCGAAGCCGAGATGGACGTGGGCGTGTTCCCGCTTCAGTTCGACCAGATCGTGCGGCGAGAAGTCGACCACCAGCACCGAGCCGCCGGGCTTCACGACACGTGCGGCCTCGACGAGCGCCGCAGCGGGGTCGTCGGCGTAGTGCAGCACGTGGTGGATCGTGACGACGTCGAAACTGTCGGACTCGAAGGGCAGGGCGTACATGTCGCCCTGGCGGATGTCGGCGTTGTCGATTCCGGCGCGTGCCAGGTTGGCGCGGGCCAGCGCCAGCATCTCGCGGCTCTGGTCGACGCCGATCGCTTGCTCGACCTTGGGCGCCAGCACCTCGAGCAGCCGGCCCGTACCGGTGCCGACATCGAGCAGCCGGCGGGCGCCGAGCGGCAGGTGATGGCTCAGCGCCCGCTCGATCTCGCGGTCGGCGACATGCAGGGCGCGGAGTTCGTCCCAGCGCTGGGCATTGTCGCGGAAGAAACGAGCCGCCGCAGTCTGGCGGCGCTGCTGGACGGCATCCAGCCGCGCCCGGTCGGTCGCGATCCGGGGGTGCCTGGGGTCGAGGCGGCGCACGAACTCGCGCACCAGGGCGGCATCCTCGCCGCCGCTGGTCAGGCGGAAGCGGGTGAACTGGGCCTCGCGGAAGCGCTCCAGCAAGCCCGCCTCGACCAGCAGCTTCAGGTGCCGGGAGACGCGCGGCTGGCTCTGTCCCAGCACGTTCACATAGTCGCTGACGGTCAGATCCTCGCGCGCGGCCAGCGCCAGAATGCGCAGCCTCGTATCCTCGGCAGCCGCCCGCAGCAGAGTGAGCAGGTGTTCCATGGAAAGAATGATATAAGCATATCTTTATGTATGCAACATCTTCGTGCGACGATCTGTGGCCGCGGAAGCACAAGAAACAAAGGATACCGGGCCGCGCGACTGTCGGCCCCGGAATTGCTTTAAAAACACGGCCCCGGTATGCAACACTTCCAACGATGCGACGGTTGAACGTCGTGTCACGCTTTTTGGCCCGGCGTCCCGGGCCAGCGCATGATCCGGGGTCGGCGTCGATGATCGGTGTGACGAGAGCCTTTGCTGCCAGCATTCGCCGCTCGATTGTCGCGGTCGCCCTTGCCGGAACGGTGGTCGGCGGTTGCGCATCGGGCGATACCGGCGCCGCCGAAGTGTGGGATCCGCTGGAAACCCCCAACCGGTTCATCTTCTCGATCAACCGCGCCGTCGACCTCATTGCGCTGCGGCCGCTGGCCGTCATGTACCGTGACCTGGTGCCTGAGCGTGCGCAGACCGGCGTGCGCAATGTTCTCGACAATCTCGGCGAGCCGGTGACGGCCATCAACGAGGTGTTCCAGGGAGATCCGAATCGCGCGGCGACGACGATGGCGCGCTTCCTCGTGAATTCGACGATCGGCGTGGCCGGCATCTTCGACGTGGCGTCGAGCTTCGGGCTGGAGCGCACCAAGGAGGATTTCGGCAAGACGATCGGCCTGTGGGCCGGAGTCGAGCCTGAGAATGGCGGCTTCTATCTCATGCTTCCGGCCTATGGCCCGTCCAATGCGCGCGACGGCACCGGCCTGATGATGGACTATCTGGTCGATCCCTTCCGCATCCTGACCTTCAATCTCGCCATCGACTGGGACGTCTGGCAGATCGGGCGCTACGGCATGAATGCCGTCGACTACCGTTCCCGCACCATCTTCGCGCTCGACGATCTCGAGAAGAACAGCGTCGACTACTACGCGGCGCTGCGTTCGGCCTACACCCAGAACCGTGCCGACCAGATTCGCGAGAAGCGCGAGAAGACCAACGCCCGCAGCGAACTCGAACGTCGCGACAACCTGGCACTGGTCCGCTAGCGCAACGAGCCCGGCGGAGGGTGCGTTGATCGGGCGTCCGCGCTAGAACGCTTTCCCCAAATCTCGTCATAGGAGTGCACGGTGCCGAACCTCGCCTCTCGTCGTGTCGTGTTTCAGCTCGTGGCCGCGGCCGCGATGGTCGTCGCCGTTCCCGCGGTCGGGCCGGCCATTGCCTCCGATCCTGCGCAACTCGTGCAGAGCACCGCGCAGCAGGTCATCGAGATCGTGAAGACCAAGACCGGCGCCGATCGCCAGGCGGCGATCCTGGGGGTCCTCCAGAGCAGGTTCGACATGCCGGCCATGGCCCGCGCGGCGCTGGGTACGCACTGGAACACGGCGACCGAGCAGGAGCGTGCGCGCTTCCTCAAGGCCGTCGCCACCGCCGAGGCCAAGGCCTATAGCGAGCGCTTCGGCCAGTATGGCGGGCAGACCCTGACCATCGGCAAGGTGACGCCGCGCAACGGCGCGACGATCGTCGACAGCCGTCTGAACCAGACGAGCGGCCCGCCGATCAAGCTCGAATGGGAGGTCCGCGGCGACCGCATCACCGACGTCAAGGTCGAGGGCGTCAGCATGGTCATGACTAGACGTTCGGATTTCAATTCCTACATTCAGAGCCATGGCGGCAAGGTCGAGCCGCTGGTCAGCGAGCTGGAAGCCCGGGCCGCCCGCTGACGCCGCGAATTGCACCTGCAGGCCGGTCGGCGTAGTCTTCCCCTTGAGGGAGGCGCGTCGATCGCTTTCGCGGGCGTCGCAGGGGACGAGAGCGGAGCGGAGGAGAGCGCCATGGACAGCGCATTTGCGAAAAACGAGCTGCGCTCGGTAGATCCGGTTTGGGACCGCATTCGCGAAGCGGCGCACGCGTCGGCCGCCGCCGAACCGGTGCTGGCCGGGACGCTCCACGCCACGATCCTGAGCCAGCCCCGCTTCGAGAGTGCGCTCAGCTATCACCTCGCGCGGCTCGTCGGCACGACCGAGGTGCCGGCCGCTCTGATCCGGCAGACCTTCGACGAGGCCTTCGCGGCCGATCCGGGCATCGGCGTCGCGGCGCGTGCCGACATCGTGGCGGTGGCCGACCGCGACCCGGCCTGCACCTCCCACCTGGATCCGCTGCTCTGGTTCAAGGGCTACCACGCGCTGCAGACCTACCGGGCATCGCACTGGCTGTGGAACGAGGGCAGGCGCACGCTCGCCCACTTCCTGCAGAGCCGGTCGAGCGCACTGTTCGGTCTCGACATTCATCCCGGGGCGGTGATCGGCAAGAGCATCTTCATCGACCACGGGACCGGTGTCGTGATCGGCGAGACCGCTGTCGTCGAGGATGGCGTCTCCATGCTGCACGGCGTCACCCTGGGCGGCACCGGCAAGGAGCGGGGCGACCGCCATCCCAAGGTGCGCCGTGGCGTGCTGCTGGGCGCCGGCGCCAAGGTGCTCGGCAATATCGAGATCGGCGCCTGCGCCAAGATCGCAGCCGGCAGCGTCGTGCTCGACCCCGTGCCGGCCGGCTGCACCGCCGCCGGCGTCCCCGCCCGGATCATCGGCTGCGTCGACGTGCCGGAACCGGCCCTCGACATGGATCATCGCATCTAGCGATTGCGCTCGATGCCTTGAGCGGTCCGCCCGACCGTCCATAATCGGCCGGGGGAATCAAACCATCATGCATCACGAATTCCGCGGTCTCGCGCTCCATCTCTGGACCGTCGACTCGACACCGTTCGAGGAAGCGCTGGCCGCGGCGAAGGCCGGCGGCTTCGACGCGGTCGAGCTGCGCCGTGTCGATTTCGAAAGGGCCCGCAAGAGCGGCCTGTCGAACACCGAGATTCTGGGCCGCGTGCGCGGAAACGGACTTCCGGTCAGTGCCGTGGGCTGCGAGTACGGCTGGACCTTCGCTGCGCCCGGCGATCGCGAACGGCTGTTCGCGTCGCTGGAGGAGGCGTGCGAGAGGGCGGTCATGCTCGATTGCGCGACGGTGATGAGCGGGATCGGGCCGGGAACTGCGTCCATGGAAGAAGCCGTGGCGAACATCCGTCACGCCGGCGAAATCGTCGCGCGGCATGGTTTGCGGCTGGCGCTCGAATACCAGTTCCAGCATCCGATCGTCAGTCGCCTCGAGATCCTGCGTGAGCTGATCGCCAAGGCCGGACAGAAGAGCGTCGGCCTGCTGCTCGACGCCTATCACCTGCAGCGGGGCGGTCGCCCAGGCCGCGGCTTCGAGGAGGTGCCGGGTTCGGAGATCTTCTACGTGCAGTACAGCGACGTGCCCGATGCGCCGCCCAACGCCGCGCCGCCGGTCGATCGCCTGCCGCCGGGCGAGGGCGTGGTGCGCTGGAGCGACCTGTTCCAGCTCCTCGCGGCCAAGGGCTACAGGGGATGGGTGAGCTACGAGGCCCCGAACCCGGCGCACTGGGCGCGGCCCGCCGGCGATGTCGCGCGCGAGGGTGCGGAGGCGACGCGGCGCAGGATCGAGACCGCCTTCGCCTGAGCCGCCTGCGACCAGCGGCGGGATGGATGGCGCGTGCCGGAAGCGCTACGAGTTCGCACCATGGCGCAGAAGAAGAAGTCCCCGAGCAAGTCCCGGAAGAGCGCCGCTTCCGGTGCCCGGCCGCCTTCTTCCGGCACCAAGCCGAGAGCGCGCAAGCCGTCACCCCGTACTTCCGGGCCGCGCCCCCTGCCGCCGCCGACCACGACCCTGCAGCAGGAACTGCGCATGATGGCGCACAGCGGAGCGCAGTCGCTGCAGAGCCTGATCGTCTTCCTCGCAGTGCTGGCGGTGATCGCGGGCGTCGGCATCGGTGCCTGGGCGATCCGGCCGGTGCCGGTCTATGCGTCGGAAGAACAGAAGGCCGGCTCGCCCTTCGATGCGACGTTCACGGCGGAGAACCGGAGTCCGTGGTTCGCGATGAAGGGCCTGAAGTTCGCCTGCGTGCTCGATCACGTGCGCGCCTCGGGCCGCGAGCCCACGCTGATCGAGGCGACCGACGTGCGCTTTCCGGCAGGCTCGGCCGGCGAGCTGAAGCCCGGCGAGCAGGCGACGTTCCGCTGTCCGTTCCGCGCGCTGTTCGGCCTGCCGCCCATGAACGAGGATTACGGCGTGGTGCAGCGCTCGCAGATCTACTTCCGCGCCTCCTACGAGCTGCCGTTCGTCGGCGCGATCCGCCTCAGCGACAACAGCGCGCCGTTCTTCCTCAACACGAGACTTCTGCCGCCCCGCTGGACGAGCCGGCCGGACGGCTAACGCAGTCGCGCGTAGGCTTTCAGGCGACCCGGCGCGAAGTGCCTGAGCGGTACATGGCTCGTCGCGCCGTCGAGGATCAGCTCGGCCATTGCTTCGCCGGTGGCGGGCGCGTTGAGCATCCCCCAGACGCTGTGGCCGGTCGCGACCCAGGCACTGGCGACACCCGGAACGGCGCCGATCAGCGGCAGGCCGTCCTCGGTGACCGGGCGGAAGCAGGCCTGGCGCGCGATAACGGGCGCCGCCGCAAGGGCGGGGGACACGGCGCGACACAGCGCCTCCAGCCGTTCGTGCGCCCCATCGTCGCCCGCGACGTCGGACGGATCGACCGGCAGCGCCGCGGTGCTCGAGACCGCGCAGGCCCAGACCGTGCCGTCGGCCCGCGCGAAGATCTCCGGCGTCAGCGCCTCGCCGCTCGCCTCCTCGTATTCGAGGAACAGCGCTTCGGCCGGCACCGTATCGCCGGTACGGAACACCAGACTGTGGCCCTTGAAGCCGTACACGGCGGGCAGGGGCAGCCAGCGCGACGCCAGGATCGACCACGGCCCCATCGCGATGACCACGCCGTCGCCCTCGACGGTCTCCCCGCCTTCCAGCATCGCGCCGCCGATGGCGCCGGATGCGCTCCGCATCAATCCCGTCACGATGCCGTGACGCAACTCGGCGCCGTTCTCCCGTGCGGCGTTCATCAATCCGGTCGTGAAGGCGCGCGGCTCGACCAGCGCCGTGGTCTCCGGCGAGCCGATCCGGCCTGTCAGGGTCACGTTCGGTGAGAGCCACGGCCTCCCGGCAGCTCCATGCGGCTGCCGGCCCTCGGCGGCATGGCCGGCAAAGGTCGTGAGTCTCCTGTAGCCCCACGGATTGCCAAGCTCGTCGGCGAGGCTCGCGTGCAGGGCGAAGCTGCGCCGCGCCAGCCGGTCGATGGCCGTGCCGCGGCACCAGTCGAGTGCCAGGAAGCCGCCCGACTTGCCCGAGGCCGAGCCGCCGACCTCGTGCCGCTCGACCACGACCGGCCGGGCGCCGCGTCGGCTCAGGAACCAGGCGATGGCCGTGCCGATGGCGCCGCCACCGCAGATGACGATCCGCTTTCCCGTGAGCATGTCCGTTCGAGACTAGCGTAACCGGACGGACGGCGGCACCATGTCGCCGGATCGCAGCGGGAGCATGGGCCATGGACGACTATTTCGATCTCGGCGCCTACAAGCGCACCGTCACCACCTCTTCGCCACAGACGCAGCTGTGGTTCGATCGCGGACTGAACTGGCTCTACGGCTTCAACCATGCCGAGGCGATCAAGTGCTTCGAGAAGGCGCTGGAGACCGACCCCGGCTGCGCCATGGCGCACTGGGGCATCTCCTATGCCGCCGGGCCGAACTACAACCTGCCCTGGCATCGCTACGATCCGGCCGGCAAGAAGCGCGCGCTCGAAGCCTCCTATGACGCCATGCAGCGCGCGCTGGCCGCCGCGCCCAACGCCTCGCCGGTCGAGCAGGCGCTGATCGCCGCGCTGCCGGCGCGCTATCCGCAGCGCGAGGTGATCGAGGACCAGACGACCTGGGACAAGGCTTTTACCGTCGAGATGCGCAAGCTGTTCCGCGCCCATCCGCACGATCTCGACCTGCGCTCGGTGTTCGCCGAGGCGATCATGAACGAGACGCCGTGGCAGATGTGGGACCTCAAGACCGGCCAGCCGACCCCGGGCGCCGGCACCGAGGAGGCGGTCGAGGTGCTGGAGAGCGCCTTCCGAGACATTCCCGCGAGCTGGGACCATCCCGGCCTGCTGCATCTCTATGTCCACCTGATGGAGATGTCGCCGTTCCCGCAGCGCGCCTTGCGCGCCGGCGACCGGCTACGCGACCTTGTCCCGGACTCTGGCCATCTCGTGCACATGCCGACCCATATCGATGTGCTGTGCGGCAACTACCGCGACGTCGTCGTCTACAACCAGAAGGCCGTCGTCGTGGACCGCAAGTACCTCGCGCGCGAGGGCGCCCTCAACGTCTATTCGATGTATCGCAGCCACGACCACCACTTCATCGTCTACGGCGCGATGTTCCTCGGCCAGTACACGCCGGCCATCACCGCGGCGCAGGAGCTGATCGACACCACGCCGGAGGAACTGCTGCGCATCCCGTCGCCGCCGATGGCCGACTTCGTCGAGGGCTATCTCTCGATGAAGCAGCACGTGCTGGTGCGATTCGGCAAGTGGCGCGAGATCATCGCCCAGGAGCTGCCGAAGGACCCCGACCTCTACTGCTCGACCACCGCGATGACGCTCTACGCCAAGGGCGTGGCGCATTCGGTGCTGGGCGAGATCGAGAAGGCCGAGCAGGCGCGCGCCGCCTTCCGCGCCGCCAAGGCGCGCGTGCCCGAGAGCCGGCGTCTGCACAACAACACGATGGTCGACCTGCTGGCGATCGCAGAGGAGATGCTGACCGGCGAGCTGGAATACCGCTGCGGCAACTTCGACCTGGCCTTCGCCCATCTGCGCCGCGCCGTCGAACTCGACGATTCGCTGCCCTACGACGAGCCTTGGGGCTGGATGCAGCCGACCCGCCACGCGCTCGGCGCGCTGCTGCTGGAGCAGGGCCATCTCGCCGAGGCCGAAGCCGTCTATCGCGCCGACCTCGGCTTCGACGGCAAGACCAACCGAGCCTGCTGGCATCCCGAAAACGTCTGGAGCCTGCACGGACTCCACGAATGCCTCGTCCGCCGCGGCGAGACGGTCGAGGCTCCGCTGATCAAGGCGCGGCTGGATCTAGCCTCGGCGCGGACGGAGTTTCCGGTGCGGGCGTCGTGCTTGTGTCGGAGAGAGGCTGCTTAGCGAGGTCTTCTGCTTTATTCCTCCTCCCCCGTCATACGGGGGAGGGCAGGGAGGGGGAAAGCAACGCAATGACTATCTGCCAAGGAGTGTTCAGACCTGTGGCTTACCCCCTCCGGCCTTCGGCCACCTCCCCCGTGTGACGGGGGAGGCAGGAGATTTCACCGCTTCGCTGGCGGCAACACCCTCTGGATCATCGCGAACAGGAAGGCCGTCGTGAGGCCGAACAGCAGCATGCCGTTCACCGCTTCCAGCGCCCCCAGCATCTTCCACTGGTGGGCGAGGTGGATGGTGGTGTCGCCGTACGTGGTCAGCGCGCCCAGCGAGTAGAGCATGGCCGAGCGGTTGTCGGGGATGGCGCCGAGGAAGCGGAAGGCCAGCGCCCAGATGCCGCCCTCGAAGATGTGCAGGGCCGTCACCAGGGTGACCGCCATGGCCATCACCAGGGAGAAGGTGAGGGTGACGTGGCGGCCGCGGTCGCGCATCGTGTCGAGCACCTTGTCGACCCGGGCGGTGAAGACCGCCAGGCAGAGGATGTGGATGACGCAGGTCAGCGCGATCAGCGGCACGCCCCATGCCCAGTCGTGTCCCCACTGGACCTCGTCGAGCGGGTTCATGGCGTGCCGCCGTTCCTGTGACCGCCGGCCTAGCGGACCAGCGGCTTGTACTTGATGCGGTGCGGCTGGTCGGCGTCGGTGCCGAGCCGGCGGTGCCGGTCGAGTTCGTAGTCCTGGTAATTGCCCTCGAACCACTCGACATGGCTGTCGCCCTCGAAGGCCAGCATGTGGGTGGCGGTGCGGTCGAGGAACCAGCGATCATGCGAGATCACGACGGCGCAGCCGGCGAATTCGACCAGCGCCTCTTCGAGCGCGCGCAGCGTGTCGACATCGAGGTCGTTGGTCGGCTCGTCGAGCAGCAGCACGTTGGCGCCGCTCTTCAGCATCTTGGCGAGGTTGACCCTGTTGCGTTCGCCGCCCGAAAGCTGGCCGACCTTCTTCTGCTGGTCGGCACCCTTGAAGTTGAACGAGCCGCAATAGGCGCGGCTCGACACTTCCTTGGTGCCGAGCTTGATGATGTCGAGGCCGCCCGAAAGCTCCTCCCACACGCTCTTGTTGGGATCGAGCGTCTCGCGGCTCTGGTCGACATAGCCGAGCTTCACCGTCGGGCCGACCGAGAAGGTGCCGGTGTCGGGCTTGTCCTGGCCGGTGATCATCTTGAACAGGGTGGTCTTGCCGGCGCCGTTGGGGCCGATGACGCCGACGATGCCGCCCGGCGGCAGGTTGAACGACAGGTTGTCGATCAGCAGCCGGTCGCCGAAGCCCTTGGAGATGCCCTCGGCGCGGATGACGTGGTCGCCGAGGCGCGGGCCGGCGGGAATGACGATCTGCGCCCGGTCGAGCGTCTGCTGGCTGTCCTCTTCCACCATGCGCTCGTAGGCCGCGATTCGCGCCTTGCTCTTGGAGCGGCGGGCCGACGGGCTGGTGCCCATCCATTCGAGCTCGCGCTGCATGGTGCGGCGGCGGGCGTCGGCGGTCTTCTCTTCCAGCTCGAGGCGCTTGTCCTTCTGCTTCAGCCAGGACGAGTAGTTGCCTTCCCACGGGATGCCGGCGCCACGGTCGAGTTCGAGGATCCAGCCCGCGACGTTGTCGAGGAAGTAGCGATCGTGGGTGACGGCCACGACGGTGCCGGGGAATTCCGCGAGATGGCGCTCCAGCCAGGCCACCGACTCGGCGTCGAGGTGGTTGGTCGGCTCGTCGAGCAGCAGCATGTCGGGCTTGGAGAGCAGCAGCCGGCACAGAGCCACGCGGCGCTTCTCGCCGCCCGAGAGCTTGGTCACGTCGGCGTCGGACGGCGGACAACGCAGCGCGTCCATGGCGATCTCAACGGTGCGGCCGAGGTCCCAGCCGTTGCCGGCGTCGATCTTCTCCTGCAGCTCGCCCTGCTCGGCGATCAGCTTGTCCATGTCGGCGTCGGGGTCGGAGAAGGCGTTGGACACCTCCTCGAAGCGCGCCAGCATCTTCGCCATCTCGCCGGCGCCGTCCATGACGTTGCCCAGCACGTCCTTGTTGGGATCGAGGCCCGGCTCCTGCTCGAGCAGGCCGACCTTCACGCCCTCGGCCGCCCAGGCCTCGCCGGTGAAATTGTCGTCGCGCCCGGCCATGATCTTGAGCAGGGTCGACTTGCCCGAACCGTTGAGGCCGAGCACGCCAATCTTGGCGCCAGGCAGGAACGACAGCCAGATGTCCTTCAGGACCTGCTTGCCGCCGGGAAAGGTCTTGTTCAGACCCTTCATCACGTAGATGTACTGGTAGGATGCCATTGTGACCAAATCCTTGTGTGGCGGTGCTTGTAGCGGCCCCGCCCAGACGGTTCAATGACGGCGGGGAGAAACGCGCACGCATGCTGGTGGAACCGGCTGTCCTGGCCCTGTCGCTGGCCTATCTGGGGCTGCTGTTCGCCGTGGCTTATTTCGGCGACCGGTACGCGCGCGACTGGTCGCGGAATTCGGTGGCGCCGGTGGTCTATGGCCTGTCGCTGGCCATCTACTGCACCTCCTGGACCTTCTACGGCGCGGTCGGGCGGGCGGCGACCTCGGGCATCGACTTCATCCTGATCTACACAGGCCCAGTGCTGGTCGTGACCCTGGGCTATCCGATGCTTGCCAAGATGGTGCGGGTGGCCAAGCAGCACAACGTCACCTCGATCGCCGACTTCCTGGCCTCGCGCTACGGCAAGAGCCGCGCCGTCGGCGTCACCGCCACGCTCTTCGCCACGGTGGGCGTGCTGCCCTACATCGCGCTGCAGCTGCAGGCGGTGTCCTCGTCGTTCCGCACCATCGCCGCGCCCCTGCCGTGGAGCGGCGGCGCATCGGGCGTGGTGCACGCCGACACCTCGCTGATCGTGGCGGCGCTGATGGCGCTGTTCACCATCCTGTTCGGCGTGCGCAACGTGCAGGCCTCCGAGCAGCACCGCGGCATGATGCTGGCCATCGCCTTCGAGTCGGTGGTGAAGTTGCTGGCGCTGCTGGCGGTCGGGCCGTTCGTCGTGTGGTTCCTGTTCGACGGGCCGGCCGACATGGTGGGCCACCTGGCCGAGGTTCCGGCGGTGGCCGAGCGGCTGACGCGGGAAGCCTCGCCGCTCACCTGGGTGGTGATGTCGCTGCTCTCGGGCATGGCCTTCCTCTGCCTGCCGCGACAGTTCCACGTCGCCGTCGTCGAGCACGACCATCCCGCGAGCCTGCGGACGGCGCGCTGGCTGTTTCCCGCCTATCTCGTGCTGATCAACCTGTTCGTCATTCCGATCGCCGCGGCAGGGCTGCTGCTACTGGGGCCGGGCGTCAGCCCCGACCTGTACGTGCTGCAGCTTCCGCTGGTGAACGGCGAAAGCTGGCTGTCGGCCTTCGTCTTCATTGGCGGCCTGTCGGCGGCGACCTCGATGGTGATCGTGGCCTGCATGGCGCTGTCGGGCATGATCGGCAACGAGCTGCTGATGCCCTACCTGCTCAGGCGACAGGCCGGCGTTGCCCGCGACATGGGCCCGCTGGTGGTGCTGGTGCGCCGCGCCGCCGTCGTGCTGATCCTGATGGCGGGCTACGCCTACGAACGCATCATCTCGGGCTACCTGCCACTCGCCTCGATCGGCCTGATCTCCTTCTGCGCCGTCGCCAATTTCGCGCCCGGCCTGGTGCTCGGCCTCTACTGGCAGCGCGCCCATCGTTACGGGGTCGTGGCGGGCCTTACCGGCGGCTTCGTCGTCTGGCTCTACGCGCTGCTGCTGCCGACCCTGCGCCGGGGGCTCGAGACGGTTGAATCGCCGGCCGCTCCCTTCATGCCATGGCTGCCGGAGCCCCTGGCCACCCTGGATCCCGTGCTGCAGGGCTTCCTGGCCTGCCTTGTCGTCAACACGGCGCTGCTGGTCGGCGTCTCCCTGCTGGTGCGGCCCGTGGGACGGGATCGTGAGCAGGCGGATGCCTTCGTTCTGGGCGCCGAGCCTGCGCCGCCCTCGCGGCGGACGCCGGCCGATGCCGCGCGCATCGAGGAGCTGCGGCAGCTGCTGGCGCGCTTCGTCGGCGTGGAACGCGCTGCCCGCACGCTATCGGGCGAGCTGTCGCTGCAAAGCGCGCTTACGCGCACCGAGCGCATGCTGTCGGGCACGCTGGGCGCCGCCTCCGCTCGCGTGATCGTGGCGGCCTCGGTGCGGCGCGGCCGGCTGCTGCCACGTAGCGCCCGCGCCATCATCGACGAGGCGTCCGAGGCGATCCGCTACAATTACGAGATCCTGCGCAACACGCTCGACCATGTCGGCATGGGCATCGCTGCCTTCGATCGCGAGGGCCGGCTCGAGATCTTCAACGACCGGTTCACGTCGCTGCTGGCGCTCGACGACGATGCCGTGGCGGTCGGCGCCGCGCCGCGCGAGTTCGGCGCCACGCAGGACGTCGTCGACCTGCTGCGCCGGCCCGACTCGCCGCAGACGCACGAAATCGCCACGCGCGACGGTCGTGTGATCGAGCTGCGCCTCGATCCGCTGCCGGAGGACGGTTTCGTTGCCACCTGCAACGACGTGACGGCGCGCGTCCGCACGGCCGAAGCGCTGCGCGACAGCGACGGCCAGCTGCGGCGCGCCGCCGAGACGCTGGAACAGCGCGTGGCGGAGCGCACGGCCGAGCTGGAGGCAAGCCGCGCCGAGGCGGAAGCGGCCAATCTTGGCAAGACGCGCTTCATCGCGGCGGCGAGCCACGACCTGCTGCAGCCGCTGCATGCAGCGCGCCTGTTCACCGCGGCGATGATCGATCGCGATCCGCGCAACGATCTCGGCGGCAAGATCGATGCGAGCCTCGGCGCCGTCGAATCGCTGCTCGACGCGCTGCTCGACATCTCCAAGCTCGACGCCGGCGCCTTCAAGCCCGAGAAGCGGCCCTTCGCGCTGCAGCCGCTGTTCGAGTCGCTTGCCACCGCCTTCGCGCCGACGGCGGCCCGCAACGGCGTCGAGCTGGTGATCGTGCCGACCTCCGCCTTCGTCGATACCGATCCGGCCTTCCTGCGCCGCATCCTGCAGAACCTGCTCTCGAACGCGCTGCGCTATGGGCGGACCGAGGGCAGGCCGGCGCGGGTCCTGCTGGGCTGTCGCCGCGCCGGCGGCTCCCTGCGCATCGAGGTGAGGGACAACGGGCCGGGCATCCCTGCCGACAAGCAGGCGGTGATCTTCGACGAGTTCGTGCGGCTGCAGCCGGAGGACGAGGGGCCGCGCGAGGAGCGGGGGCTGGGCCTCGGCCTCGCCATCGTCGACCGTATCGCGCGCATGCTCGACCTGCCGGTCGGGCTCTCCTCGGCGCCGGGCCGCGGCTCGATCTTCTCCGTCACCGTGCCGAGGGTGGCCGCGGTGGTGACCGTGCCCAGTGCCGCACCGGCGCCGCAGCCGCTGCCGTCGATCGAGGCCGAGAGCTTCGTGCTCTGTCTCGACAACGAGGCGCGGGTGCGCGAGGCCATGGCCGCTCTGCTCGGCGGCTGGGGATGCAGGGTCGAGACGGCGGCCACCCAGGCCGAGGCGCTGGCCGCGGTGGCGGCCGCCGGCCGCCTGCCCGACCTCGTTCTGGCCGACCTGCACCTCGACGAGGGAGCAGACGGGCTCGACGCCATTGTTGCCATGCGCGAGGCCTGGGGTCGCATCGTGCCGGCGGCCCTGGTGACCGCCGATCGCGACCCGACCCTGCGTCCGCGGGCGCGGGCCCGACAGGTCGAACTGCTGCACAAGCCGGTGAAGCCGGCCTCCTTGCGCGCGCTGCTGCGCTTGCGCAGTGCCGCGGCGGGACGGCTTACGGCCTGATCGTCTCCGTCGGCATCGCAAGGCCGCGGGCTTCGATCACCGCCTGCGTGCGCGAGCGGACGCCGAGCTTGCGCAGGATCACCGTCACGTGTGCCTTCACCGTGGCCTCGCCGACACTGAGCTTGTGGGCGATCTGCTTGTTCTGGTCGCCCTGCACCATCAGCGCCAGCACGCGCCACTGCTGCGGCGTGAGCTGCGCGGCGCGCTGGGCGAAGCTGTCTCCGGCCACGGCATCCGGCGGCGCGAAGATCTCGCCGTCGAGCACGGCGCGCACGATGCCCGCGATCTCGTCGAGCGAGGCGGACTTGTCGATATAGGCCGAGGCGCCGTACTCGTAGGCACGCTGCACGACGCCCGCCTCGCGGGCCGCCGAGACGATGATGATGGGCACGGTCGGATGCTCGGCCCGCAGCCGGGCAAGGCCGGTCAGCCCGTCCATTCCCGGCATGTCGAGGTCGAGCAGCACGGCGTCGGTATCGGGCTGCCGGTCGAGCGCGGCCTGCGCCTGGGACAGCGTCCCCGCCATGCTGAACTGCGCGCCGGCGAACGTCTGGCCTAGCGCCGACGCCAGCGCGTCGCGGACCATCGGATGGTCGTCGGCTACCAGGAAGCGTTCGGTATCGGCCATGGTGCAAGCGTGACCATCGGGGCCGGGAGAATCAAGTTGCATGCCGCAGATCATGCACAAGCGCGTCACGGTCGAGCCGCCGGGGCAGGCGATCGTTGAAGGAGATCAGTCCGAAGGTCACGGCCGCGGCCAGGACCTGGCGTTCCTCCTCGGCGTTCTTCGAACGGGCCGGCACATGCTCGTGGATCATGACGCCCGTCCGGTGTCCCATGGCCTTGAAGTCGAGCCGGTGGTCGGACGGAATGCCGGCGAAGCGGCTGAGCAGGGCCGCATGACGGTCGCTCCAGCCCCCGGGACGATGGACCGGTGCCGGATACTCGCCCAGCGCGTCGGCGTAGACGCGCACCAGGGCGGGGTCGAGGTCGGGGCCGCCGTCGAGAAAGGACCGCACGACGAAGGCCATGTCGGCGGCGATCGCGGCGAAGGCTTCCCAGCGGCAGACCGCGAAGGCGTCGTTGAAGGCGGGGTCGCCGAAGGCCGACTGGCCGAACCAGGCGAGCGTATTGCGCGAGAATTCGTAGGTGGAGCGTTGCGCGACATAGGACGCTTCACCGCTCACGAAGCGCGTGAGTTGCACGCGCGAGCGAAGCCGCGTCGGAAAGAGATAGCTCTTGAGCCCTGCCAGCATTCTGCGTCTCGTCGGCTGCGCCGCCTGTGAATGGATATTCGACTAAGGTAGGGGGTCCCACCGCACTGACAGTGAATCACACTTGATGTACATTCACGCAGTCTGTGTAAACGAGATGCAAGAAACAAGGCGCCCGAACAACCGGGCGATGGGGAGTAAGCGTACGGTCGGGGAAAACCCCAACTCATCGCGGCGGTGATGATTCGGCGGCGCCTCCAACGTGTCCTCGGAGGAGCGATCGCATGGCGGAAAGCAAACTGACGGCCTCGCAACAGGCCGCCTATTGGGAAAAAACGAAGCGGCTGATGCTGGTCATCCTCGCCGCGTGGTTCTTCTTCAGCTTCGTGATTCATTTCTGGGCGCCACAGCTCAACCAGATCCGCATCATCGGATTCCCGCTGGGCTACTACATGGCGGCCCAGGGCTCGCTGATCGCCTTCGTCCTGATGTGCGTGTGGAACGCCAAGTCGCAGGACAGGATCGATCACGAATTCGGCGTCCAGGACGAGTGACGGGGGAACGACCATGGCAGCCATCCAGGGCGGGTTTCTCGCCAATCTCGGGCGCATCTACGCCCTCTACACCGGCACCTTCATCGGGTTCACGATCTTCATCGGCGTGCTCGAACTGCTGGGGGTCCCCAACCGCGTTCTCGGCTATCTCTTCATCTTCCTGACCCTCGGCGTCTATGCGCTGATCGGCTGGCTGGCGAGGACCGCCGAGGTCAACGAATACTACGTCGCCGGCCGCGCCGTTCCCGCCTTCTACAACGGCATGGCCACGGGCGCGGACTGGATGAGCGCCGCCTCGTTCATCGGCATGGCGGGTTCGCTCTACTTCGGCGGCTATGGCGGCCTCGCCTTCGTGCTTGGCTGGACCGGCGGCTACGTGCTGGTCTCGATCCTGATGGCGCCGTACCTGCGCAAGTTCGGGCAGTTCACCGTGCCGGACTTCTTCAGTGCCCGCTATGGCGGCAACCTGGCGCGGGCTCTCGCGGTCGTCGTCCTGATCACCGCGTCTTTCACCTATGTCGTGGCGCAGATCGTCGGCGTCGGCATCATCACCGCACGCTTCCTCGACATCCCGTTCCAGCTCGCCTGCTTCGTCGGTCTCCTCGGCATCCTGCTCTGCTCGATGCTGGGCGGCATGAAGGCAGTGACCTGGACGCAGGTGGCCCAGTACATCATCCTGATCATCGCCTACCTCATCCCGGTCGTCGTGCTGTCGGCCAAGGTCACGGGCGTTCCGATCCCGCAGATCATGTACGGCCAGGCGCTCGAGAAGATCGAGGCGCTGGAGAAGACCTTCGGCGTGGCGCAGCCCTACGTCTCGGCCTTCACCAACGCCAAGGGCGAGTACAGCCCGACGGCGATGTGGAACTTCTTCGCGCTGATCCTCTGCCTGATGGTCGGCACGGCGTCGCTGCCGCACATCCTGATGCGCTACTTCACCACGCCGTCCGTCAAGCAGGCGCGCGACTCGGTGGCGTGGTCGCTGTTCTTCATCTTCCTGCTCTACTTCACGGCGCCGGCCTATGCGGCCTTCGCCAAGCTGGAAGTGTACCAGCACGTGATCGGACAGCCGATCGCCAGCCTGCCGGCCTGGGTGTCCTCGTGGGGCAGCATCGGCCTCGTCGGCGCCTGCGACGGCGCCAACGCCGCCCAGACCTTCGCGCTCTGCAAGGGCGTCACCGGCAACGGCGACGGCATCCTGCAGCTCTCGGAGTTCCGACTGCATACCGACGCCGTCGTGCTGGCGACGCCGGAAATCGCCGGCCTGCCCTATGTGATCTCCGGGCTGGTCGCGGCCGGCGGCCTCGCCGCCGCGCTCTCGACCGCGGACGGTCTGCTGCTCGCGATCGCCAACGCGCTCAGCCACGACATCTACTACAAGATGATCGATCCCAACGCCGACACCAAGCGCCGCCTGGTCATCAGCCGAATCCTGCTCGGCCTGGTGGCTCTCGTCGCGGCCTACGTGGCGGGCACGCTGGGGGCGGACATCCTGTTCCTGGTGTCCTGGGCCTTCTCGATGGCGGCGGCCGGCCTGTTCGCGGGCCTGGTGCTCGGCATCTGGTGGAAGAGGGCGGGCGATGCGGCCGGTGTCTGGGGCATCATCGTCGGCTTCGGCCTCTGCATGTTCTTCCTGATCGCGACCGAGTTCTACGGGCCGTGGGTCAAGCAGAGCCTGAGCTGGATGGGCGACATCAACATCGTCAAGATCCGCGGCCGCGACGTCGCGTACATCTGGGGTATCAACAACATCTCGGTCGGCATCTTCGGCATCCCGGCGGCGTTCATTGCCATGCTGGTCGCCGGCTGGGTGACCAAGCCCGCATCGGCCGAGATGCAGGACTTCATCGACTCGATCCGCGTGCCGGCGGGATCGGTGCGCAATGCCGAAGCGGCCCATTGACGGCCGCCTCGATCCAATGAGAGGGAGGGCGGGGCGCAAGCCTCGCCCTTTCCATTTGCGACCATGAATCAAATCGACTTCTTCTGGGGCTATCTGCCCTTCTGGATCGTGAACTACGGGCTGTCGCTCGTGGCCTGGGCCTGCATCGGCCGCTGGATGCTCGCGTTCTTCGTGCCGGCGCTGCAGCCCGGCAACTACATCTGGCGCTCCTTCGTCTGGCTCACCGGCTGGGCGATCGCCGCGGTCGGCTTCGTCACGCCGGCCTCGCTGGGACAACGCTGGCTGCCCCTCATCACCGCGTTCTGGCTGTTCTGGCTGCGCACCGGCTTCTACTTCGCCATGGCGTCGGCCGGCATGACACCGCGCCTCGCAGGGGGAGGCTGAGATGCTGCGCCATCAGGTCTTCGCCCTCGTGCTGGGACTCGCCGTGTTCAACGGCATCTTCTCGCCGCTGGTCCACCTCGTCGCCGCCTACAGCCTTATCTGGGCACCGCCCTGGCTGCCGAACGATCCGAGCGTGATCTTCTATTTCGCGAGCCTGATCGTGGCGACGACGACGCTCCTCGTGTCGGGCGTGCCGGCGGCCCTGATCGAGCGCGCCGTCCCCGCATCGCGCGAAGCGCCCGGCCCGAACTGGGTGTGGGCGCTGGTCGCGCTCGTGCTCTGCTTTCCCGCGCTGGTCCGTGTCTTGCTCATCTCAGGTGCTGTGAAATAGTCTGGATCCGAGGGCCAGCATGGACAGGATCGAGTATCTCGCGGATGTCATCGTGCGTCGCGGCTGCGGTTTCGCGCTGCTGGCGATCTGCATGGTCATGCTCGGCCTGTCCTATGACCTTCTGCTCTGCCTGAAGTCCGGCGCGATCCTCGAGGCGCTGCACGGATCGGTGCTCGGCCTGTTCGCCTACAACGCGCCCCGGTGGAACCACAAGTCGACCGAGCTCTGGGTGCTGCTCAACAAGGGTGCCGACCTCCCGCCGAACTATCCACCCGAGCAGCTGCTCGAGGTTCTGCGCAAGACCTATCTCCGTTACGCGGAGATGGCCGGCCTCGTCACGCTGGCGCTCTGCATCGGCGCGGCGATCGTCTGGGTCGTCCGCGGCTGACGCTGCACAACGTCTGACATTTCGCAGCGGTCGTTCGACTTTGGTCGTGCGTGACCTTGGTCGAATTGCACGTGCACCGCAGCAAGCTCTACACGCGACCCTAAGCAATCGAACTCAATGCGATTGTCATAAGGGAGAAACGTACATGGCCGTAGCAGGCACAGCAGACGACCATTCGCGTCCGATGACGCGAGAGGAGAGGAAGGTGATCATCGCCTCCTCGGTCGGCACCATCTTCGAATGGTATGATTTCTATCTCGCGGGTTCGCTCGCCGCGAACATCGCGGCGAACTTCTTCGCCGGCGTCAATCCGACGGCCGCCTTCATCTTCACCCTGCTGGGCTTCGCCGCCGGCTTCGCGGTCCGTCCGTTCGGCGCGCTGTTCTTCGGCAGCCTGGGCGACCTGATCGGGCGCAAGTACACCTTCCTGGTCACGATGACCCTGATGGGCGTCGCAACCTTCGTCGTCGGCCTGCTGCCCGGTTACGCCTCGATCGGCATCGCGGCGCCGATCCTGTTCATCGCCTGCCGTCTGCTGCAGGGTCTCGCCCTCGGCGGCGAGTATGGCGGTGCGGCGACCTACGTGGCCGAACATTCGCCGCAGGGCCGTCGCGGCTTCTACACCTCGTGGATCCAGACGACCGCGACCGTCGGCCTGTTCCTCTCGCTGCTGGTCATCCTGGCGCTGCGCCTGTCGCTGACGCCCGAGCAGTTCTCGGCCTGGGGCTGGCGCGTGCCGTTCCTTGTCTCGATCCTGCTGCTGGCCGTCTCGATCTGGATCCGCCTGCAGCTCCAGGAATCGCCGGCGTTCCAGCGCATGAAGGCGGAGGGCAAGGGCTCGAAGACGCCGCTGCGCGAGGCGTTCGGTGTCTGGAAGAACGCCAAGATCGCGCTGATCGCGCTGTTCGGCGGCACCGCCGGCCAGGCGGCGGTCTGGTACACGGGCCAGTTCTACGCCCTGTTCTTCCTGACCCAGACGCTGAAGCTCGACGGCACGACCTCGAACATCGTGATCGCCGTGGCCCTGGCCATCGGCACGCCGTTCTTCATCTTCTTCGGCTGGCTGTCGGACAAGATCGGCCGCAAGCCGATCATCCTGGCGGGCTGCGCGCTCGCCATGGTGACCTACTTCCCGCTGTTCCACGCGCTCACCAACGCGGTGAACCCGGCGCTCAACGCGGCGATCGAGAAGTCGCCGGTCACCGTGATCGCCGATGCGAACGAGTGCTCGTTCCAGTTCAATCCGACCGGCACCGCCTCGTTCACCAGCTCGTGCGACATCGCCAAGTCGTTCCTCGCGCGCAACTCGGTCAACTACGGCAACCAGGCGGCTCCGGCCGGCACGCCGGCGCAGATCAAGATCGGCGACAAGGTCGTCACCTCCTTCGACAAGGCGAAGGCGGGTGCCGAGGGCGCTGCCAAGGAAAAGGCCTTCAACACCGAGGCGACTGCGGCGATCCGCGCCGCCGGCTATCCGGCAGCGGCCGACAAGACCCAGGTCAACATGCCGGTGGTCATCGTCATCCTGACCATCCTCGTGATCTACGTGACGATGGTCTACGGCCCGATCGCCGCGCTGCTGGTCGAACTGTTCCCGACCCGCATCCGGTACTCCGGCATGTCGCTGCCGTACCACATCGGCAACGGCTGGTTCGGCGGCTTCCTGCCCCCGACCGCCTTCGCCATCGTGGCGGCGACCGGCAACATCTACTCGGGCCTCTGGTATCCCATCGTGGTGGCCGGCATGACCCTGGTGGTTGGCCTGCTCTTCATGCCGGAGACCAAGGACCGCAACATCTACGCCGACGACTGACCGGTCTTCTGCGACAAAAAGGAACCGGCGGCCCGCGAGGGCCGCCGGTTTCTTTTTTGAGGTTTGGCTCGGCTCCGGTAAATATCGCGGCATGAAACTCGAAGCCATCGCCATCGGCAAGAACCCGCCCGAAGACGTGAACACCATTATCGAAGTGCCGATCGGCGGCGAGCCGATCAAGTACGAGATGGACAAGGAGGCCGGCACCCTGGTGGTCGACCGCTTCCTGTACACGCCCATGCGCTACCCGGGGAACTACGGGTTTGTGCCGCACACCCTGTCGGACGACGGCGACCCGATCGACGTGCTGGTCGCCAACACCCGGCCGATCATCGCCGGCGCGGTCATCAACGTGCGGCCGATCGGGGTCCTGCGCATGGAGGACGATGGCGGCGGCGACGAGAAGATCATCGCCGTGCCGTCGCCCAAGCTGACGCAGCGCTACGTGCATGTGAAGAACTACACCGACCTGCCCGAGATCACGCGCCACCAGATCGAACACTTCTTCATCCACTACAAGGATCTCGAGCCGGGCAAGTGGGTGAAGCTGCTGGGATGGGGCGACGTGGACGAGGCGAGGCGGCTCATCACCGAAGCGATCGAGCGGGCGAAGCAGAAGCGCTGACGCCCGACGAAGCCGTAACCCTTGCCGTTCGCGGCGCTTTTCCTATATCCCTCGCCGGAAAATCCATGGCGAGGGATTGAAGCGCAATGAACGGCGACGGTTCGGCGGCCCAGGGCGGCCCGGAGAAGCACCAGTTCCAGGCCGAGGTGGCCGAGCTTCTCAACCTGATGATCCACTCGGTCTATTCCGAGACCGACGTCTTCCTGCGCGAGCTGGTATCGAACGCCTCCGATGCCTGCGACAAGGTCCGCTACGAGGCCATCGCCCGGCCGGAGCTGCTCGCCGGCGACGAGCGCCTGGCGATCCGGATCCGGCCCGATGCGGCGGCCAAGACCCTCACCATTGCCGACAACGGCATCGGCATGGACCGCCAGGAGCTGATCGACAATCTCGGTACCCTGGCGCGCTCCGGCACCAAGGCGTTCCTGAAGGGGCTGAAGGACGCCAAGGACGGGCTCGGCCTGATCGGCCAGTTCGGCGTGGGCTTCTACGCCGCCTTCATGGTGGCCGATAGGATCGAGGTGACCAGCCGCCGCGCCGGTTCGGCCGAGGCCTGGACCTGGACCTCGGCGAGCGGCGCCGGCTTCGAGGTGTCGCCCGCTACGCCGGAGCAGGCGGCTCGCGTGTCGCGCGGCACGGAGATCGTGCTGCACCTTAAGGAGGACGCGGTGCGATATCTCCAGCCCTACGAGCTGGAGCGCATCGTGCGGACCTATTCCGACCACGTGCTGTTCCCGATCGAGCTGATCGACGACAAGGGCGAGGCGCGCCAGATCAATGCCGCCAGCGCCCTGTGGCAGCGCTCGAAGTCCGAGGTCAAGCCGGAGGACTACACGCAGGCCTATCGCTCGCTCGCCATGGCCTTCGACGAGCCGGCGCTCACCCTGCATTACAAGGTCGAGGGACGACAGTCCTATGCGGTGCTGCTGTTCGTACCCAGCACGCCGCCTTTCGATCTCACCGACCCGGCGCGCAAGGGCCGCGTGAAGCTCTACGTCCGCCGGGTCTACATCACCGACGATGCCGAGCTGCTGCCACCGTACCTGCGCTTCGTGCGCGGCGTGGTCGACAGCGAGGATCTGCCGCTCAACCTGTCGCGCGAGATGCTGCAGAACAATCCGCAGGTCCGGCAGATCCGTTCGGGCCTGGTCGGCCGCGTCCTGTCTGAGCTGGAGACCACCGCCGGCAAGGATGCCGAGGCCTACGGCAAGATCTGGGAGACGTTCGGCGCCATCCTCAAGGAGGGGCTGTATGAGGACCATGAGCGGCGCGCACAGCTGCTCGGCCTTGCACGCTTCGCCTCGACCGCGGGCGAGAAGCCGCGCTCGATCAAGGAGTACGTGGCCGACCTGAAGCCCAACCAGACCGAGATCTACTATCTCGTGGGCGACAGCCTCGACCGGCTGAAGTCCAACCCCAAGCTCGAGGCCGCCAAGGCCCGCGGCGTCGAGGTGCTGCTGCTGACCGATCCGGTCGATGCCTTCTGGACGACGCTGCCGCAGGAGTTCGAGGGCAAGCCCCTCAAGTCGCTGAGCCAGGGCGAGGTAGATTTCGGCCTGATCCCGCTCGTCGACGAGAAAAAGGCCGAGGACGCCGGCACCGAGACCGTCGAGGACGATGCCGCCGTCCTGGAGGCGGCGAAGCAGGCACTCGGCGACAAGGTGGCCGACGTCAAGGCGTCGACGCGTCTGACCGACAGCGCCTCCTGCCTGGTGGCGAGCGCACAGGGCCGGGACCGTGAACTCGAGCGCCTGCTCGAACGCCAGAACCGTGGCAGCGGTGCCAAGCCCATCCTTGAGCTCAACATGAAGCATGCGATGGTCCGGGCGCTGGGCGCGGCCAGGAAGGAGGACCGCGGGCAGGATGTCGAAGACCTCGCGAACCTGCTGCTCGACGAAGCTTGCATCCTCGACGGCGAGCTCCCGTCCGATCCGGCGGCCTTTGCACAACGCCTGAATGCCTACGTCGTGAAGGCCCTGGGCGCCTGAGCGTGCGCGAGCCGGCATAAGGTTTTTCGTTCCGGCGTGCAGTGGATAGGCGCCGATTGCGCTTGTCCGGCACCACGCCGTGTCTGAAGGCTTCCACCACAGTCGACAAGAACTGTCCGTGATGGAGGAATCCGATGATCAGGAACGCAACCATGCAGCGCCGCACTTTCCTGGGCGCCGCGGCCGGAGCGCTGGCGGCGCCGGCCATCGGCCATGCCCAGGCGTGGCCGAACAAGCCGGTCCGCGTCGTCAATGCCTACAGCGCCGGCGGAACGGCGGATGTCGTGTGTCGCATCTACTGCCAGGTGCTGGGCGAGAAGTTCGGTCAGAGCTTCACCGTCGACAACAAGCCGGGGGCAGCGGGCACGATCGCCGCTCAGATCGTGGCGCGCGCGCCGAACGACGGCTACACGATCCTCTACGATGCCACGGCGCAGTCGGTGAACCCGTCGCTGTTCGCAGGCAAGCTCCCCTATGACACGCAGCGCGATCTGCTGCCGATCGCCCAGACCATGCAGACGCCGGTGACGCTGGTGCGCAACGCGCAGTTCCAGGCCAGGACGGTGCCCGAGCTGATCGCGCTGGCGAAGAGCAAGCCCGGCTCGCTCGACTGCGCATCGACCGGCATCGGGACGGTGCAGCATGTGTCGCTCGAACTGCTGAACCAGAAGGCCGGGATCAAGATCAATCACGTGCCCTACAAGGAAATGGGGTCGGTCCGGAACGATCTCTTCGCCGGGCGCATTCCGCTGCTGTTCAGCAACGTTCCCGGTACCGTGGCGCTGTTGAGCTCGAAGGACGTGAGCTGCATGGCCCATACGGGGCCGAGGCCAGTCGAGGTTCTGCCGGGGGTGCCGGCCATCTCCGAGGTCATCCCGGGCTTCGAGACCTGGGAATGGAACGGCCTGTTCGCGCCGGCCGGCACCGATCCGGCGCTGATCTCGCGCCTCAATGCCGAGGTCAACGCCGTCATGAAGACGGAGAGCGTGGCGAAGCGTCTGGCCGAACTGGGCGCGCTGACGCAGGGCAATACGGTCGTCGAGTTCGCGGCCTTCCGCGAGAAGCAGATCGCCTTCTTCGCCGAGATGGTGAAGAGCGCCAACATCCGCATCGAATAGGGAGCGAGCGATGGCCGAGAACGATCCGCTGCTGGGCCACGGCCGGCAGATCGTCGTGCGGGAGGACTGGCTGCGCCTGACCGAGGAGGAAATCCTCGAACCCGGTCTGCCGATCGTCGATCCGCATCATCACCTCTGGGAGCGGGACGGCGGGCACTCCTACCTGCTGTCCCATCTGCTCGCCGATACGTCGAGCGGCCACGACATACGCGCAACCGTCTTCGTGCAGTGCGGGGAGATGTACCGCGCCGCAGGACCGGACGACGAACGGTCGCTGGGCGAGACCGAGTTCGTGGCCGGCATTGCGGCGATGAGCGCCAGTGGCCGCCACGGACCGACTCGCGCCTGCGCCGGCATCATCGGCATGGTCGACCTGACGCTGGGCGACCGGGTCGAACCCTTGCTCGAACGGCATCGCGCGGCTTCTGGCGGCCGCTTCTGCGGCATCCGCAATCGTACCGCCTGGCATCCCTCGCCGGACGTCACGTCGAACCTGGTGATGAAGCCGCCGGGACCGCTCGAACATCCGTCCTTCGCGGAGGGCGCGCGGCGATTGGCCAGGCAGGGGCTGCCGCTCGACGTCTGGGCCTATCACACGCAGCTCCCGCACGTGGTTGAGCTCGCGAAGGCCGTGCCCGAGCTGACGATCGTGGTCGACCATGTCGGCGGTCCGCTGGGCATCGGCCCGTTTCGTGGCAAGCATGCCGACGTCTATCCCGAATGGAAGCAGCGCATGATGGAACTCGCTGCACTGCCCAACGTGAGGGTCAAGCTGGGCGGTCTCACCATGTTCGTGAACGGCTTCGACTTCCACAGGAAGCCCATGCCGCCGGGCTCGGAAGAACTGGCGAAGACCTGGGCGCCCTACATCGAGCCCTGCATCGAAGCCTTCGGCGTCGACCGCTGCATGTTCGAGAGCAACTTCCCGGTCGACAAGGGCCAGTGCAGCTACCTGGTCCTGTGGAACGCCTTCAAGCGCCTGACGGCGACGGCCAGCACCGACGACAAGACCGCGCTCTACAGCGGCACGGCGATGCGCACATACGCTCTCGACCGCCTGCCGCCGGCGCTGGCCGTGGATCTTCAAGCGAGGTAGCGGGCCGGCAACTTCCCGATCGATCAGGCTCTTTGGGGGTTCCTGCCCACGCTGGTGCCTCCCACGGCCGATGCAACCCGCAGCACCAGTTCGAGCTGGGTGCGCGCCTCCGCCCGCGCCATTGCCCGGGAAAGCAGCGTGCGCGCGGTATTGTAGGTCACACCGGCCGTTCGCGCGAAGTCCGGGAGGGAGAGTCCGGAAAGGAGGGCCAGGACGAGACGACTCTCGGCGCGGGAGAAGCCGAACAGGTCTCTCAGGATGGTCACGTCCGAGACGATCCCGTCCTCGGGATCCGATACGAAGACCAGAATGGCGGGCGATGCCTTGCCCGCTCCCCTGATGCTCGACACCGCTGGCGCGAGCATCATTGCATAGGCTCGTTTCCCGCTCGGCCGACGGATCCGTAGGTGTGCGCCGGCCGACTTCTCATTTGCAGGGCTTTGGCGAAAGCCGGCAATCAGCGTCTGGAGCCGCGTGTTGTCTTCGTGGTGGGCCGCGCGGAGGCCGGAGGGCGCGTGCGTCAGCCCGTCGCCGGCTCGCAGCAGGCCGTCCCCTGCCGAATTGGCGTGCAGTAGCTTCCCGGTCGCGCCCAGCACCAGCACGCCGAGACTCAGTTGATCGAGGACGGAATAGGCGGAGCGGCTGGCCCGCTCGGCATTCTCGAGTTTGCTTCGTATCTCCAGCGCACGCCGCAGGTGAGGCAACAGGCGATCCAGCTGCCGTGCCTCGCGGCGGTCGAAGTCCTTCGCGTCGCGTGGTCTGTGCGTTCCGATGATACCGACGCGACCGTCGTGCATGCTGAGGACCGATCCCAGAAGATGGTGCACCCCGGTGCGCGGACGAAGGAACTCGCTGTACATGTAGCTGTTGATCAGCTCCTTCTCCTCGACGATTTCAGTGCCGACGACCGCAGTGTCGAACAATCCCCTGCCGGTGGCGCGCGCCAGCCACGGGTCGTGATGGGCAAGGCGCAGATACTCCTGCACATTGTCGGTCGTCAGCCCCCGATAACCGACGACTTCGACGGAGAGGCTCCTGGGGTCGACGACCGATAGAATCAGGGTCTCTCCTCCGAGCGCGCTCACCAGGTCTGAGGTGGCGTCCGCCCAGGACTGTTGTCCGAGAGCTGCCTCGTACAACGAATCGACCAGGTCATTCTCATTGCGCGCAGCCATCCGGACTCCGAGGCCAGGAACGGACCGATAGGGTGCGATCGTCGTCACTGCGACGACTCTCATACTGGTTGTCACCCAATTGCATGACAACCGATTTCCGCGCGCCGTCTACAATTCATCCACGTCGCGCCGGTCCACCTCTGGATCGCGACCGCAGCCGGGCCAGTCAGTGGCCTTTCGGATGAAAGTGAGGCTCGAATGCCGAACATGGGACGCTCGCTGGGGCTGGAAGCCCGGAACGCGCAGGGCGCTGTACGGCAACACGCCGTCGAGCAGAGCGCCGTGCTGCGTCTGCCGAAGGCGCCGTTCCTGCAGGAAAAGCCAGGGCAGTCTTCAGCGGTCCGCCTGTCATCCGGCGGCCGATCGAACAACGGGCATCCAACGGTGGCCGATGACAAGGCCACCCATTCCGAGCGGGAGGAATGGACATCGCGTGATGCGTACGACTACGCCCTGAAGAGGGCCGCAGGGTATGCCACCGACGAAGAGCGGGTGGCTGTCGCGATCTTCTACAGCCTGTCTCCCGATCCGATGAGCTGTTACGCGGCGATGGACGACAAAGCCAAGGAGCGCATGCGATGGTGCGCGCGCGCCGCGATCGCCGCTCTGGCCGAGAGGCGCACACCCTCCCGCTAGTTGCGTTGCTCGGACCGCTCGCCGCCTGGACCCTCGCGCGCTATCGGCCTGGTGATTACAGCTTGGGAAGTGCGGTCGCTTTGCGGGCCGTGCCGGACTTCCCGCCTTCAAGGGCGAGCCGTATCGCCTGTTGACTGAGATGAGGCGCCCAGGTCGACACGAACGAGTACAGCGAGCGACTGAGATAGGCGTTCTTCTTGAAGGCCACGCAGAGAACGCTCGACTCGATCAGTGAATCGACGTCGATGACGGCCAAGTTCGCATCTCGTACCGGGTCGAATGCGAGTTTCGCGAGGATCGCGATGCCCATTCCGGCCTCGACGTAGGCCTTGCACACGTCGGCATCGGTTGCGGTACAGACAATCCTCGGACGAAGTCCTGCCTTGGCGAAGGTGTCGTCGATCGCCATGCGCATCGCAAAGGCGGGAGAGTAGGCGACGAACGGAAACTCCGAGAGCTTCTTCAGGGTCAGGTTCTTCTCCCGAAGCAGCGGATGCTTCTTCGGCACGTATACCCCCGAGGTCAGCAGGTAGGCAGGAAGCGCGACGATCTTGTGCCGCAGCCGTTCGTCGACGGTGGTGAGTGCGATGTCGGCGTCGCCCTCGGCAACGGCGCTACAGCAATGGACGGGGTCTCGTTGCTGCAGCGTCAGAAGCGTCTCGGGAAAGCGCTCGGTGAACGACTTGAGGACGCGCGGCAGGAAATATCGCGCGTGCACGTGCGTCGTCGCGATCCTGAGCTCGACCTCCGTCCCGCTGGAAGTCCAGCTGCCGACCCGGCGCAGGTTCTCCGCATCGGCCAGCATTCGCTGGCCGATGCGGAGAACCTCTTCGCCCTGCGGCGTGAGGCCCACGATGTTGTTCTTCGTCCGGGCAAAGATGCGGATGCCGAGTTCACCTTCCAACTCCTTGACCTGTCGGCTCAATCCCGATTGCGATCGATTGAGGATCTCCGCAGCCGCCGACATGTTGAAGCCAGTCTTGGCGATAGCGCGAACAGCTTCGAGTTGTGTGATCTGCATTGGTACCACTATTCAGATTATGCATAGTAGTATCACATCCTATGTATTGTCTAGGTTGTATCGTTTTCGTACGAGTCACAAAGCCGTGCTGGGGAGTGTCGGCAAACCCGTTGCGCGCTGGCGCGCGGATCTCTTGGGAAGTGGTGGGACGCAATAGCATTCGACACTGCGAACTGTTGTGTTTGCCGAGGCTGGGGTGCGATCAATGGGTGTGGCGACCGTAATATCGGTCCTGTTTTCAGCGCTTTTCCTCACTTCTGTCACTGCTGAGGCGAGTGCGCAGAATCGGCCGAGCGGCCCTGCGCAGATCATCGTTCCCTACGCGCCGGGTTCCGTGGCGGATGCGCTGGCGCGAGTCATTGCCTCGGAACTGCGAGAACAGCGGCTCCAACCGGTGATTGTAGTCGTCAGCCCTGCGGGCGGAACGCTTGCCGCCGCCGAGGCCTTCACTCGTGCAAAAGCCGACGGTTCCAGACTCCTGCTGGTCACCGCTTCTCACGTCATTCCCAGTGCTTCGCGGGCAGTTCCCTATGATCCGCTCGCTGACTTCGTGCCCGTGGCCACCTTCGCGGCCAATGAGTTCGTTCTCGTAGCCAACCCGTCGTTGCCGGTGAGCAACCTGCGGGAATTGATTGCACTGGCGATGGAGAAACCGGGTCAGCTCAATTTTGGATCGGCTGGCGAATACTCCGCATCGCATCTGGCCGGAGCCCTGTTCAACGCCCTTGCTGGGGTGAGCATCAACCATGTCCCCTACAAGGGTGGAGCGCCGGCTCTGCGCGATCTCCTCGGTGGGCATCTCGACCTGTCCTATCAGGGTCCCCTCGCCGTTCTGAGCCTCGTGCGGGAAGGCCGGCTGAAGGCGCTCGGGTTCGGGGGCGAGACCCGTTCGAAGGTACTGCCGGACGTTCCCACCTTCGCCGAAGGTGGCGTGAGTGGGTATCGGCTGAAGATCTGGTTCGGCCTCCTCGCTCCACCTGGAACGCCGCAAGAGGTTGCCGACTACCTGTCGTCCGAGATCGCGAAAATCCTCGCGAAGCCGGCGATCGAAAGACAGCTCGCAGAACAGGGAATGGAACCCCTGCTGAACGACTCAAGGCAGTTCGCCGCCTTGATGAAGGCAGACAGAGACAGGTTCGACGCTCTTCTCAAAGCCACAGACATCAACCTGGGCAGGTAGCTGCTCAAGCGCACTCACAATCCAATCAACCGTTCGCACACTTCCGTGGAGTAGCAAAATGTCCATCAAGATCAACGATACGGAATTCGCCACTATCCAAGACGCCATCGACGCCGCCGTTGAGGGGCAGACGGTCGTCCTGTCGAACGGCACCTATGCCGAGAGTTTCACGCTGAAGAGCGGCGTCTCGCTGACTGGCGAGAGCGAAGCGGGGGTGGTGGTAACCGGCACGATGTCGACTCCGGCGGATTTCGCCGATGCCACGGTCTCTAACCTCACGGTAACCAATGCTTCGGCGACGGCGATGCTGCTGGATATGCGCGGGACCAGCTCCGTTACGGACATCGTCTTCGATCACGTGACGTTCAGCCTCGGTGCGGAGTTCACCGGGCCCGTTGCAATCGGCAACGGCCAGGTCAGCGGTACGATCGCGGTGCATGACGGTGATGACGCCGGCGATGCCGGTCTCACCTTCCAGAACGTGACGATGGCCAGCAACGATCTGCTGTCGCCAGGCTCGACTGCGTTCGTCTACACGACGATCGAGAGCGTCGATGGCGCCAAGATGGTGCTCGATCATGTGAATCTGACCGGTGCCACCGTGGGTTCGAACCTCGGCGCACAGTGGAACATGACCACGCCCAACAACGCGGCGTCCGCGGCGGTGGAGATCGTCGCCTCCAGCACCGGGCTGGGCGGCAACTTCTACATCTCCGGCTTCGACTCGGTCCTTGTCGAGGATAACACTTTCGATGGTCAGGGCCTTGCCCTCAACGGCGTCGAGAATGCGCAAGTAGTCGGCAACACTTTCCAGAACATCGACGACACCTATACCGCGAACGGTACACAGCACCGCGGACTGGTCATCGAGGACGCGTGGGGCACGGATGGCGCCTCCGGCATCACGGTGACAGGCAACACCTTCACGAACATCGACGCGGTCGATGGTGCCATTGCCTTCCAGCGCTTCACGGATTCGGGAACCGCGACGATCGATCGTCTCAATGACATCGATATCCACGGCAATACGTTCACCGATCTCGGCGCTGGCGTCGATCCGATCTACGTGAACGACGCATACTTCGGCGGGAACGCCGTGCTGCCGGCGGACTTCGAGGGTTCCCAGCTCAGGATCGGCAGTGCTGGCACCGATACCGTGACCTATGCGGACAGTGTCACGATACAGACCACCGATGATGGTCTCTGGACGGTGACTTCAGGCGACGGAATCGAGTCGCTCAGCGACGTGGAGATCGTTGATGACGGCGCGGCAGGAAACATCCTCCTCGTCGGCAACGGCGGTTACACCACCATTCAGGAGGCGATCGGCGCGGCATCAATTGGCGACACGATCTACATCGGCGCGGGGATCTACACCGGCAATGTGGTCGTCAACGTCGACGGCCTGACGATCATCGCCGAGGAAGGCGCGGTCCTGCAGGGCACGTTCCGGGCCGACAATACGGGGGTGAACCCGGCGACGAGCATCGGTGCCCTGGAATCGGTGGCCGACTATCTGTTCCGGACGACCGCCTATAGCGGGGCCTCGGGGGCAGGCATCACGATCCAGGCGGATGGGGTGACCGTCCAGAACCTCGAGGTGCGGGGCTACAATACGGGCGTCGAACTGGCCAACGGGACGGACGGCGCGAGCCTGACGAACATGACGATCACCGAGACGGTGAACGGCATCCGCAAGGGTTCGGGGGCGGCGGTGACCGATCTGACCGTGACGGGCGGTGAGATCACGGACAGCAGCTTCGGCATGTACATCGCCAAGGAGAGCGCGGCGGGCCGCGACCTCGATGGGCTCACGATCAGCGGTACGAGCTTCTCGGACCTGACCCAGAAGGGCATCTACGCCGAGACCCTGTCAGACGCGCTGATCACCGGCATCACGATGACGGAGGTGGGCGAACTGGGCCGCGGTCCGGCGTTCGGCGGCACGCTCGCGAACGGGAACCTGGGCGGCTTCGGCGGCGGCATCGACATCAACCTGAAGTGGGACCACGAGGGCGAGAACCAGGCGTACTCGAACATCGTGATCGAGGACTTCACCTTCACCAACGTCGGCTCCTCGAACCAGGGCGGTGCAGGGGAGCCTCATTTCGGCGGAGCGGCGATCGCCATCAAGGCGCGTGACGACGCTCCGAGCTACAGCTCGGAGGGTGCGTCTTTCGACGGCACAGTCGTCGTCCGCGACGGCTCGATCACCGGGACGTCGGTCGGCATCCGCGTCGGCGAGCCGAACAAGGCCAACCCGGCTGCGAATGTGACCGGACCGGATGTCGAGGTCAGCGGAGTCAGTGTCGAAGGCGCCCTGGTCGCCGATGCAAACAACGTCTCGAAGTCGGTCCTGACGGTCGAAATGGCGGCGGGCGACACGATTTTCGTGGCCCAGGACGGCCCGACGTCGACCGGCGCGATCGAGGTCACCGGAACGGACGGCAACGACAGCATCACGACGGCGAGCGGCGACGACACGATCGATGGCGGCGCCGGCAACGACATGCTGGACGGCGGCACGGGTGCCGATGCGATGTCGGGCGGAGCGGGCGACGACACCTACATGGTGGACAATGCCGGCGACACCACGGTGGAAGAAGGTGATGAGGGCACCGACACGGTCATCACCGCGGACAGCCATACGCTGGCGGCCAACGTCGAGAACCTGACGCTGGTGGACCTCGGCAGCAACACCCAGACCTTCGACGACATGGCGCTGGGCGCGATCTCGAACGGCGAGAACGGCTGGAAGGATGTCGGCCCGGCCGACGATCAGGGAATCGTCGACCTGGACGGCAACCAGGTGTGGCGGATCTCGAGCGATCCGGCTTCCGGCGACTTCGGCGGCCCCTATTCGCCGTCGCTGAGCGTGAGTGCGGGCGAGCCGCAGACGACGGCGGATGGCGAATTCCACGCCATCAAGTTCCGCGTCAAGGCCGTCAGCGAGACCCCTGACAATTCGCGCCTTGAGGTCGACTTCGCCAATACCGGTGGTACCGACCGCAACAACTTCATGGTGATCGAGTCGGTCGCCGGCGGTGGCCTGCGCATCGCGGTCAACGAGCCGACACTCGAAGGGGAATGGTCGAACAACGCCTTCACGGCGTTCACCGGCAATCGCGAGCTGGTCTCGGGCGTCGATGCGAGCATCTGGCACGATATCGAGCTGCGTCTGACCTATGTCGACGGCGCGGACAATGACGTGGTGCAGGTCTACCTCGACGGGGCGCTGATCGGCACCACGACGACCTTCGAGAACTACCGCGACGCGCTGGGTGGGAGCCATGAGGCGAACGCCGAGGCCAACCAGACAGCCCGGGTGATCTTCCGGGGCAGCAACTCGGGCCAGCCGACGGACGGGCCTGGTGGCCAGAATCAGGGATTCTATTTCGACAACCTCAGCAGCACGGTGGCGCACAACGCCTCCGGAACGGGCAACGACCTGGCCAACGTCATCACCGGCAACAGTGGCGACAACGTCCTGTCGGGCCTCGCTGGGAACGACACCATCCTGGGCGGCGACGGCAACGACACGATTGTCGGTGGAACGGGTGAAGACAGCCTGTCTGGTGGCGCGGGCGACGACACCTTCGTCGAAGTGGTGGGCGAAGGCGTCGATACGATCGACGGCGGCGCCGGCACGGATACGCTGGAACTGGTCGGGACGGACGGCAACGACAGCTTCACGGCGATCGTCAGCGGCGGACAGCTGACCAGTCCGGGCGAAACCCTGACGAGCATCGAGGACATCACCCTCGACCTGGGCGGGGAAGCCGGCGACACGCTGAGCTACGCGGGTACGACGGAAGGCGTGACGGTCGACCTGGGGACCGGGTCGGCAACGGGATTCACCTCCATCGCGGGCGTCGAGAACGTGACCGGCGGCAGCGGGGCCGATTCCCTGACGGGCAACGCGGGCGACAACGTCCTCGCGGGCGGCGGCGGCAACGACACCCTGGCCGGCGGCGGCGGCATCGACACCGCGGTCTATGACGGCACCGCCACGATCGCGGAATCCGGCGGAGGCTGGACGGTGACGGCCGACGGCCAGGGCACCGATACTCTCTCTCAGATCGAGCGCGTGGACGATGGCGCCGGTGGCCAGATCCTGCTGGTCGGCAATGGCGGCTTCACGACGATCCAGGCGGCGATCGATGCATCGTCGGATGGCGACACGATCCTGATCGCGGACGCGACATATACCGAGGCGCTCTCGATCTCGGGCAAGGCGATCACGCTGCAGGCGGCGGGTGAGAATGTCGTGGTGCAGGCTCCGCCGGGCGCCAACGCGATCACGCTGACTGGCGACTTCGAGGGCGGGAACGTGTCGATCCTGGGCATCGAGGTGGCGGGAGCGGCGGCGCTGCCGAACCAGGGGATCGGCGTTTACGTAACGGAGGATGCCGACATCGGCATCCTGACGCTGGATGGGGTGGAGGTGCGGGACGCGGGCTCCTACGGTCTCTATGTCCAGGGCGACAACGAGTCGGGCGCGGCGCCGACTGGGGCTGCGGTGGCCAACCTCGTGGTGACCAACAGCAGCTTCTCACACAACGGCTACAACGGGGCCAATGGCTCGGCACACATCAAGCTGTTCAACTTCGGTGGCAACGCGCTGATCCAGGACGTCACGATCGAGGGCTCGGCGCCAAGTACGCCGGTCGTTGATCGGCCCGACTACGGGATCGAGCTCACGGGAACGCGCAATGGGGCGCTGGCAGGCGGCGCGGTGGCGATGGGCACCGTGACGCTGGCCGGAGTGACGATGACGGGCTGGTTGCACAAGAACGGCCTGGCGATCTTCAACTACGCGGACATTGACGGGCTGACGGTGGACGGCGTCGACCTGTCGGGCGTGGTGACGGACTGGATTGCCGTGCTGAACATCGACGGCATCCTAGGCGACGTCGATGCCTCGGCGTTCGACATCACTCTGCCTGCCGGCACGATCGCGACGGAACTGCAGGGTGACAAGTCCGTGCAGGCGGTGACGGACCAGACGATCACGGGCACGGACGCCGAGGACCGGCTGATCGGCAAGGGCGGCGACGACCAGCTGTTCGGCGGCGCGGGCGATGACGAGCTGTACGGCCACGACAAGGCCGGAGGAGGGTATGTCGGCGACACGGGCGACGACGTGCTCGACGGCGGGACGGGCGCCGACACGATGGCGGGCGGCCTGGGCGACGATACCTACGTGGTCGACGACGAGGACGACGTGGTGACGGAAGGCGCTGGTGCCGGCATCGACACCGTGCGGTCTTCGATCGACTACACGCTCGGTGACAACCTCGAGAACCTCACCCTCATCGGTGCGGCCATCGTCGGGACGGGCAACTCGCTCAACAACACGATCATCGGCAACGCCCACGACAATGAGCTCAATGGCGATGCCGGGAACGACATCCTCGAAGGCGGTGACGGTCAGGACACTCTGTCGGGTGGCATTGGCAACGATACCCTGAAGGGTGACGGCGGCGACGACCTGCTGCTCGGCAGCACCGGCGACGACATTCTCGACGGTGGTTCGGGCATCGACTCAATGAGGGGTGGCACTGACAACGACACGTACGTGGTCGATGAGGCCGATGACTTCATCCTGGAATCGGCGAACCAGGGCAACGATACGGTCGTGTCGTCCATTGAGTGGACTCTCGGAGCGAACCTCGAGAACCTGACCCTTACAGGGACCGGCAACATCAACGGCACGGGCAACGGGCTGGCCAACGCGCTGACCGGCAACGCGGGCAACAACGTGCTCGATGGCGGCACAGGCGCCGACACGATGGCCGGTGGCCTGGGTGACGACACCTACGTGGTCGACAATGCCGGCGACGGGGTGACGGAGGGCGCCGATGCCGGCACGGATCTGGTGCGGGCGTCGGTCAGCTACGCGCTCACCGCCAATGTCGAGAACCTGATCCTGACGGGCTCGCACAACATCAACGGCACGGGCAACGGGCTGGCCAATGCGCTGACCGGCAACTCGGGCAACAACATGCTCGACGGTGGTGCCGGCGCCGACGCGATGACCGGTGGTGCGGGCAACGACACCTACGTGGTGGACGATGCCGGCGACGGGGTGACGGAGGGTGCCGATGCCGGCACCGATCTGGTGCAGGCTTCGGTCAGCTACGCGCTGTCGGCCAATGTCGAGAACCTGACCCTGACGGGCTCGGGCAACATCGATGCCACCGGCAATGACCTGGTCAACGCGCTGACCGGCAATTCGGGCAACAACGTGCTCGATGGCGGCGCGGGCGCCGACACGATGGCGGGCGGTCTCGGCGACGATACCTACGTCGTGGACAATGCCGGCGACGGGGTGACGGAGGATGCCGATGCCGGCACCGACCTGGTGCAGTCCTCGGTCGGCTACACGCTGTCGGCCACTGTCGAGAACCTGACCCTGACAGGGACCGGCAACATCAACGGCATGGGCAACGAGCAGGCAAACGTCCTGATCGGCAACTCGGGCAACAATGCGCTCAACGGCGACGCCGGTGCGGACTCGATGGCCGGCGGTGCGGGTAACGACACCTACTTTGTCGACAATGCCGGCGACGTGGTGACGGAGGGTGCCGATGCCGGCACGGATCTGGTGCGGGCCTCGGTCAGCTACACGCTGTCGGCCAATGTCGAGAACCTGACCCTGATAGGGTCGAAGACCATCAACGGCACGGGCAACGACCTGGCCAACGCGCTGACTGGCAATTCCAAGGCCAACGTGCTCGACGGCGGCGCAGGCGCCGACACGATGACCGGTGGTGCGGGCAACGACACCTACGTGGTGGACGATGCCGACGACGTGGTGACGGAGGGTGCCAATGCCGGCACCGATCAGGTGCAGGCTTCCGTCAGCTACGCGCTGTCGGCCAATGTCGAGAACCTGACCCTGACGGGCTCGGGCAGCATCGATGCCACCGGCAACGACCTGGCCAACGCGCTGACCGGCAACACGGGCAACAACGTGCTCGATGGCGGCACGGGCGCCGACACGATGTTGGGCGGCCTGGGCGACGATACCTACGTGGTGGACAATGCCGGCGACCTGGTGGCCGAAGCGGGGAACCAGGGTGCCGACACGGTTATGTCGTCGGTCACCTGGACCCTTGGGGGCAATCTGGAGAACCTGACCCTGACGGGGTCGGGCAACATCAACGCCACCGGTAACGAACTGGCCAACGTGCTGACCGGTAACTCGGGCAACAACGTGCTCGACGGCCGAGGAGGTGCCGACACGATGGCCGGTGGCCTGGGTGACGACACCTACGTGGTCAACTCCGTCGACGATGTGGTGACGGAGGGCGCCGATGCCGGCACTGATCTGGTGCAGACCTCGGTCAGCTACGCGCTCTCGGCCAATGTCGAGAACCTGACCCTGATCGGCTCGAACAGCATCAACGGCACGGGCAATGCGCTGGCCAATGGGCTGACGGGCAATACCAAGGCCAACATCCTCGATGGTGGCGCAGGCGCCGACACGATGGCGGGTGGTGCCGGTAACGATACCTATGTCGTCGATCAGGAAGACGACGCGGTGACGGAAGCGGCGAACCAGGGTGTCGATCTGGTGCAATCGTCGGCCGCCAACTTCACGCTCTCGTCCAATGTCGAGAACCTGACGCTGACCGGTAGCGGCAACATCAACGGCACGGGCAACGGGCTGGCCAACGTCCTGACCGGCAACGCGGGCAACAACGTGCTCGATGGCGGCACAGGCGCCGACACGATGGCCGGTGGCCTGGGTGACGACACCTACGTGGTCGACAATGCCGGCGACGGGGTGACGGAGGGCGCCGATGCCGGCACGGATCTGGTGCGGGCGTCGGTCAGCTACGCGCTCACCGCCAATGTCGAGAACCTGATCCTGACGGGCTCGCACAACATCAACGGCACGGGCAACGGGCTGGCCAACGCGCTGACCGGCAACTCGGGCAACAACGTGCTCGACGGTGGTGCCGGCGCCGACGCGATGACCGGTGGTGCGGGCAACGACACCTACGTGGTGGACGATGCCGGCGACGTGGTGACGGAGGGTGCCGACGCCGGCACCGATCTGGTGCAAGCCTCGATCAGCTACGCGCTGTCGGCCAATGTCGAGAACCTGACCCTGACGGGCTCGGGCAACATCGATGCCACCGGCAACGACCTGGCCAACGCGCTGACCGGCAACTCAGGAGCCAACGTGCTCGATGGCGGCGCGGGCGCCGACACGATGGCCGGCGGCCTGGGCGACGATACCTACGTCGTGGACAATGCCGGCGACGTGGTGGCGGAGGCGGGGAATCAGGGTGCCGACACGGTTCTGTCGTCGGTCGCCTGGACACTCGGGAGCACCCTCGAGAATCTGACCCTGACGGGCTCGGCCAACATCAATGCCACCGGCAACGAACAGGCCAACACGCTGATCGGCAATTCGGGCAACAACGTGCTCGATGGCCGCGGAGGTGCGGACACGATGGCCGGTGGCCTGGGTGACGACACCTACGTCGTCAACGCCGTCGACGATGTGGTGACGGAGGGTGCCGATGCCGGCACCGACCTGGTGCGGGCCACGGTCAGCTACACGCTGTCGGCCAATGTCGAGGAGCTGAAGCTGCTGAACTCGACCGACATCAACGCCACAGGCAACGAGTTGGCGAACGTGCTGACGGGTAACGCGGGTGCAAACGTGCTCGATGGCGGCGCAAACGCCGACACGATGGCAGGTGGTGCCGGCAACGACACGTACGTGGTCGACAACATCAACGACGTCGTCTCCGAGGGCGCGAACAACGGTACGGATCTGGTGCAATCGTCGGCTAGCAGCTACTCGCTGTCGGCCAATGTCGAGAACCTGACCCTGACCGGCAGTGGCAACATCGACGGAGCGGGCAACGCGTTGGCGAACGTGCTGACCGGAAACTCGGGCAACAATGTCCTGACGGCTGGAGGCGGCAACGACACGATCGATGGTGGCGGCGGCGTCGACACGGCCGTGTATGCGCAGTCGATCGATGCGTCGATGGTCGCGACCAACGGCTCCGGCGGCTGGACGGTGACGGCGGGCGGTGCGGAAGGCACCGACACGCTGTCGGACATCGAGATAGTCGATGGCGCCGGCGTAGGCGCGATCCTGCTGGTCGGCAATGGCGGTTACGACACCATCCAGGCGGCGATCGATGCGGCGTCGGCGGGTGACACGATCCTCGTGGCGGCCGGCGAATACACGGGCAACGTGTTGATCGACAAGGCGGTGACGCTGCGCGGCGCCAACGCCGGGATCGACGGCAACGGCACGCGAGGGGCGGAATCCGTCATCCTGGGCAAGATCGACGTGACCGCGGCGGCGGCGGTGACCATCGATGGCTTCGAGGTGCTCAACACGGGAGCAACCACCGGGGGCGGCCCCTCGAATCCGGCGCTGTGGTTCGCCACGGGCGGTAGCGGCGCCGGCCATCTGGTGACGCATACCGTATTCTACAGCAGTGTCGCGGGCGGCATGAGCGGCGTGGACGACCGCGCCATCGGCATGGGTCCGATCGCCACGGGCGCGGTGCGGATCGAGGACAACCTGTTCACCGGTGTGTCGACCGGCAAGTACAATGACGCGTCGTGGGGCCGGGGTATCTGGTCGGACGGCGGCGGCGTGACGCTCAGCATCACGGGCAACGAGTTCGAGTACACCCGTACCGCCATCAACTACGATGGCCCGGACGGCGGGGCATCGCCGCACCTGACCATCGCGGGCAACACCTTCAGCGTTGCCGGGACGGGAATGTCGTTCGCGGCGGGCGGCACGGTGACCGGGATCGTCGACAATACGTTCAATGATGTCGATACCGACTTCAACTTCCGTAACGTCAGCAACAGCGTGACGCTGGACTTGGGCGCGACGGAGAACCTGGGCACGACCGGCCAGCCGGTGGTGGTACTGGGCGGCAGTGCCGCCGACGTCATCACCGGCAGCGCCGGTACCGACGTGCTGCAGGGCAACGGCGGCACCGACACGCTGAACGGCGGCGGTGGTGACGACAACCTCTCGGGCGGCACCGGGGATGACATCCTCGATGGCGGCACGGGTGCCGACACGATGGCGGGCGGTGCCGACAACGACACCTACGTGGTCGACAACGCCGGCGACGTGGTGACGGAGGCGGCCTCGGCCGGCACGGATCTGGTGCAGTCTTCGGTCGACTATGCGCTCGGCGACAACCTCGAGAACCTCACCCTCACTGGTGCGGCCATCGTCGGTTCCGGCAACGCGCTCAACAACACCATCGTCGGCAACGCACAGGACAACGAGCTCGACGGCGGCGGCGGTGACGACACGATGGCCGGTGGCCTGGGCAACGACACCTATGACGTCGACAGCATCGGCGACGTGGTGACGGAAGGCGCCGACGCCGGCTCCGATCTGGTGCGGGCGTCGGTCAGCTACTCGCTGTCGGCCAATGTCGAGAACCTGACCCTGACGGGCTTGGGCAACATCGATGCCACCGGCAACGAACTGGCCAACGCGCTGACCGGCAACGCGGGCAACAACCAGCTCGACGGCGGCGCAGGCGTCGACACGATGGCGGGTGGTCTGGGTGACGACACCTATGTGGTTGACGTCACCGGCGACGTGGTGACGGAGGGCGACGATGCCGGCACGGATCTGGTGCGGGCCTCGGCCAGCTACACGCTGTCGGCCAACGTCGAGAACCTGACGCTCACGGGCACGGCCGACATCGACGGCACGGGCAATGCCCTGGCCAACGTGTTGACCGGCAACGACGGGGCCAACCTGCTCGATGGCGGGTTCGGTGCCGACACGATGGCGGGTGGCCTGGGCAACGACACCTACGTGGTCGACAACGCGGGCGACGTGGTCACGGAAGCGGCCGCAGGTGGCACTGACACGGTGGAGTCGTCCATCAGCTACGCCCTGGGGCTCAATGTTGAAAACCTGACGCTGACCGGCGGTGCCATCTACGGCACGGGCAATGATGACGCGAACGTCATCACCGGCAATGCCCTTGACAACGAGCTCGACGGCGGGAGCGGTGACGACACCCTCGCCGGCGGTGACGGCAGTGACACCCTCACGGGTGGAATTGGAAGTGACACCCTCGACGGCGGTGCTGGTGCGGATCTGCTCATCGGCGGCAGCGGCAACGACACCTACTTCGTCGACGATGCCGGTGACATCGTCAGCGAAAGTGGCGGTCCCGGCATCGATGCCGTGTTTGCGTCGATCAACTACACGCTGGGAAGCAATGTCGAGAACCTGACGCTGACCGGAGAGGGCAATCTCAACGGCACCGGCAACGGGCTCGCGAACACCATTACCGGCAATGCCGGCGACAACCTGATCAATGGCAAGCTGGGCAACGATACGTTGACCGGTGGTGGCGGAAACGACTCGTTCGTCTTCGATACCGCCCCCAACGGCACGACCAACGTGGATCAGGTCACCGACTTCGGTGTCGGGAACGACGTGTTCAACCTGGCCCATTCGGTGTTCGCGCAGATCAGCATGGGCGTCCTGTCAGAGAGCGCATTCCATGTCGGTGCGAGCGCAACCGATGCCGACCAGCGCATCGTCTACGACCAGACCTCCGGTCAGGTCATGTATGACGCCGATGGCAGCGGCGGTGGAGCGGCGGTGCAGTTCGCGGCGGTGACCGCCGGCACGCTTCTCACGCACGACGACTTCTTCGTGCTCTGAGGTCCGGGGAGGGAGTCGGGAACTGCCATGCAGTTCTCCGACTCCCGACGACCCGGGCATCTGCCGGTGACCTGATCCGTCCGGTCACCGCGGCATGGAAGCGGGTGAGAATTGCGGAAGGGGGCGGCGCTGAATGCCAAAACTTCGACTTGCCGTGATCATTCTTGCGGCCGTGCTGGGAGCGCCAAACGTGCAGGCCCAGTCGGAATCAACGTCGCCGAACAGCCCTGGCGGAACAGGCGCGACCTGCACGTCCCAGCATGAAGCGCAGCCGGGCCTGTCGGTTGCCCGCCTGCTTGATCGAAGCTTTGTCATCAAGGCGGCCGTGCCCGGCGGGATCTGGCTGCAGAAGAACAAGGAAGTCTTCTACTGCAATTCCGGCATCATGCGGGACGACGAGACCATGTGCTGGAAGCTGCGCGTCCCGCTCAAGGGGCTGAACTGCAGGGCAGCAATCGGCCAGAGTGTGGCGCGCGAAATCCCCAACTAGTTCCCGGGTCGCGACTGCCCGCAGTCCTCTGCAGGCAGCAACGGGTTCTGAAGGGGAGCTTTGGAATCAGTCCTCTCCCCTAAGGACTGTCGAAGGCTTCAGACGACCCGGTTGTCGACCCTGACCACCTTGAACGGCCGCTGGACGCCATCGTGCTCGGTGACGGACACGTACTCGCCGGCCACGAACCGGTGGGTGTCGAAGCGGAAGATCGGCTCGTCGTCGTCGTCTCCCGGCTGGTAGGAGAAGGCCCACTTGCCGTCGCGGCGGTGGATCAGATGGCCGGTCTCGTCGTCGGCGCCTTGCCAGAAGCGGCGCACCGTGCAGGCGGCCTTGTGCTTGGCCCAGCCGTCGGCCTGCAGGTGGCCGTCCGAATCTAGCGGGGCGACGAATTCATAGCCATGGCTCGAGCTGCCGTTGGGAAACTCCGGCGTGCGGGCCAGTTCGAGGACGATCTTCTTGAGCGGCATGAATTCTCCTTGGGCAATGGCTCACTATGCCCATCAGAATTCAATGGCCCATGATCCAGATCAATCCCGTTACTTGCCGTCGGCGGCGTTCCGTTCGGCCTCGTCGAAGCTGGTCTTGATCATGAACCAGCAGAACAGCACGCCGAAGAGCGCCAGGCCGAGGCCGAAGGCGAGGATGCCGGCATCCTTCGCGGCACCCGCCATGAACAGACCCACCAGGCCCATCAGGGCGGCCAGGGTTCCCATGATCCAGTAGGACATCATTTGCTCCTTGTGTCGTCGTCATCGAAAAGAATGCGACCTGCGGCGCCGTCAGGATCGTCGTATTGCCCGTTGCGCAGGGCCCAGAGGAAGGCGGCGAGTGCCGTCAGACCGAGTATGAGGGCCGCGGGTACCAGGACGAGCAGGCTGTCCATCAGGACCTCCGACCTTCGGAGCCGCCGCCGAGACGCAGGGCGTTGCCGATCACCAGCAGCGAAGAAGACGACATGGCGACGGCGGCGATGAGCGGCGTCACGCTGCCCAGGATCGCGAGCGGCACGGCGCCGAGATTGTAGAGGAGCGCCAACGCGAGGTTCTGCCGGACGAGCCGGTCGGCGCGTCGCGCCACGTCGAGGATCTCCGCGACGGGGCCGAGCGCATCCCCCTGGAAGACGGCATCGGCGGCGGACTGGGTGGCCTCGGCTGCGGTGGTCGGCGAGAGCGAGGCGTGGGCCGCCGCGAGCGCCGGCGCATCGTTCAATCCGTCGCCCACCATCAGGACATGCTTACCCTGCGCGGCCAGTTCCGCGAGCCGCTGCGCCTTCTCCGCGGGCGTGACACCGGAGCGCCACTCAGCGATGCCGGCGGCCGACGCGGCTTCGGCGACAGCGGCCTGCCGGTCACCGGACAGGACTTCGACGGCGAGGCCCTGGTGGCGCAGGGCGGCGACGGTCGCCGCCGCGTCCGGACGCAGACGGTCGGCGAAGGCAAAGCGGACCGGGCGCCGATTGGGCCGCGAGAGCCACAGTTCGGATCTCCCGTCGTCGGCTGGATCGGCGACGCCGCAGAAGGAGGCCGACCCCAGTCGCACGCCGTCACACTCCAGACCTGCACCCGGATGTTCGACCACGCGCGCGGCCGGTGTTGCCTCCGGTACGGACCGTACGAGGGCGCGGGCCAGCGGATGGCGGGAGTTCAGCGCAAGCGAGGCGGCCAGTTGCCGGGCCTCGGGGTCGTCCGGCGCCGCCACCAGTTCGGGGCGACCGAGCGTGAGCGTGCCGGTCTTGTCGAAGACGACGTGATCGACCTGCGCCACGCGCTCCAGCGCCGTCGGAGACAAGAGGAGAATGCCCGAGCGCAAGAGGCGCGCGCTGGCCACGACCTGCACGACCGGTACGGCGAGAGCCAGCGCGCAGGGGCAGGTGATGATCAGCACGGCCGTGGAGATCAGCAGCGCGCGATCCCAGGCGAGGCCGCCCAGCAAGGTCCACCCCAGGAAAGTGAGCAGGGCCGTCATGTGGACCACGGGCGCATAGGCGCGCGCGACCCGATCGGCGAGTGCCACGAAACGCGACCGCCCCCGTTCGGCGGCCTCGACCAGCCGAACGATTTCCGAGAGCAGCGTGCTTTCGCCAGCTGCCGTCACCGTCACGCGCAGGGCGGCGCCGAGATTGATCGTGCCGGCGAAGGCCTTGACGCCGGGAAATGCAGCTTGCGGCAGGCTCTCGCCGGTCACCAGGGAGGTATCGAGGGAGGACACGCCCTCGCTCACGATGCCATCGGCTCCCAGCCGTTCGCCGGCGGCGACCAGCAGCACGTCGCCGGGCACGAGACTGTCGACGCGGCGCGAAAGCGTGCTGCCGTCGGCACCGACCACCGTGGCGTTGCGGCTGGACAGCGCCAGCAGCGCATGCACCGCCTGCCGGGCGCGGCCGCGCGCGCGGCGGTCGAGGTAGCGTCCGATCAGGAGAAAGAAGAGCAGGGTGATGGCCGAATCGAAGTAGGCGTGCTGTTCGCCGACCCAGGCCTCGTGCAGGCTGACGATGCAGGCGAGCGTGACGCCGATCGAGATCGGCACGTCCATGTTGGTGCGCCCGGCGCGCAGCGCGTTCAGGGCGGAGCGAAAGAACGGCCGGCCGGCATAGGCAACCGCCGGCAGGGCAATGGCCGCCGACAGCCAATGGAAGAGCGTGCGCGTGGCTTCGCCCATCGAGCCGTCATGGCCCGCCCATACGGCGACCGAGAGCAGCATCACGTTGGCCGCCGCGAAGCCAGCCACGCCCAGGGCGCGCAGCAGCTCGCGGGACTCGCGATCGTCACCGGCCGCTGCGGCGATCGTATCGTAGGGTGCCAGCCGGAAGCCCAGAGCGGCAACCAGCCCGGCATGGCCGTTGGCATCGTCGACCGTGCCCTGCCACGCGAGCGACAGGCGCCGCGTCGAAAGGTGGACCCGCGCGCGCGTGACGGCGGGATTGCGTGCCAGCAGGCTCTCGATCAGCCAGACGCAGGCGGCGCAGTCGAGCCCGTCGACCAGAAGTTCCAGCGTGGCGCCCCCGCGCCCGTCGGGTTTGGCATAGGTCGCGAAGTCGATATCGAGCGGCTCGGGGCGGCGAGCCCGCGTCTGTTCCAGTCGGCGGTAGAAGGCGCCGAGTCCGGCGGCACCGATGATGGCATGAGCGCTGGCACAGCCCGGACAACAGAAAAGCGCGTCCGATGCACCGCGCAGCGTCTCCCCGCAATGCGCGCAGGCTCGCGCCGCCGCGGGAGCGGTGACGGAGGGCGCGTAGAGGATCGCGTCGGTCACCTGAGGAACATCCGCCGCGTCTGCGCAAAGCGCTGGCCGCCCTGCTCGACGGAGATGTCGACGTCCCAGTTGCCGCGCGCGGGCAGGGCGACGTGGCCGGCATGGCGGCCGATGTCGACGGCGGTCATCGCAACGCCCACCACCGCGCCCTTCTCGGCCGGGCGCACCAGCGCCACGGCGACCTGCGCGCCGGCAAGAGGCTGGCCGGCGCGATCGAACACGGCGATCTCGAGATCGTCGCTGCCGGGCCGCCAGGTGGGCTCGACCCGCCAGCCAAGAGCATCGCGGGCCTGCTGGGCCGCGATGACTTCGTTGTAGTGCAGGCCGCGGTCACGCGGTTTTGGCGTGTAGAGGCCGGAGAAGGATCCAACGGCGAAGCTGATCATCGTCGCGTTGACGGCAACGACGATCGCGAACCCGGCAACGAAGAACCAGGGGATGTATCGGTTGCGCGTGACTTCGGCTGTGTTCATGATTCTGACCTCAGCGTCCCGGGCCGACGAAGACGGCATCGTGCGAAGCGCGCCCGCTGCCCGCCTCGTCGCGCACCGTGAAGGTGATGGGTTTCGAGCCCGAGGGCGCGGCGGACGCCGGCACCGTGACGAAGACGCGGAAGGTGCCCACGGTGTCGGGCTGCACGTTCAGCGTCGCGGTCGCTCCGCTGCCCTCGACGTCGGCGCCGACGAAGCCCAGCTGGGCCGACGGCAGGCCGTCGATCGCGAGATGGACTTGCCGGGGGGTGCGTCGCTTGTTCAGCACCTTGACGGCGTAGGAGTTACGGATATCGCCGTTGGACAGGCGCACGAAGTTCGGGTTGCGGTCGCGCTGGACTGTGAGTTCGGTGTCGGCACGCAGCGCGAAGGTGACCAGCATGATCGCGGCGACGACCGTCAGCAGGCCGGCGTAGAGCAGGGTGCGTGGCCGGACCGGCCGCCACGGGACGGGCGCGCTGCGGGCTTCCTTGGCCTGCTGGGCCGCGAGCGTGTCCCAGCGGATGAGGCCGGTCGGACGTCCGACCTTTTCCATCGTCTGCGTGCAGGCGTCGATGCACAGGCCACAGCCGATGCATTCGATCTGCTGGCCGTCGCGGATGTCGATGCCCGTCGGGCAGACGGCGACGCAGAGATTGCAGTCGATGCAGTCGCCGCGGCCGTCCCAGCTGTCGCCGGCCTTGTGCTTGCCCCGCGGCTCGCCCCGCCACTTCTGGTAGGTGACGATCACGCTTTGCTCGTCGAGCATCGCGGCCTGGAAGCGTGGCCACGGACACATGTAGGTGCAGACCTGCTCGCGCGCCCAACCCGCCAGGACATAGGTCGTGGCGGTGAACAGGCCGACGAAGGCATAGACTTCCATCGACGCCTCGCCGCGGAAGATCTTCACCAGCGTGGTCGGGGCGTCGACATAGTAGAAGACCCAGGCGCCGCCGGTGGCGGCGGCGATGGCCAACCAGGCGGTGTGCTTCAGGGTCTTGCGGATGGCCTTGCCTGCCGACATCGGCTGGCGGTCGAGCCGCATGCGCTCGTTGCGGTCGCCCTCGATCATCCGCTCGACCCACATGAAGAGGTCGGTCCAGACGGTCTGCGGACAGGTGAAGCCGCACCAGACGCGGCCGAACAGGGACGAGGCGAAGAACAGGCCGAACGCGCCCAGGATCAGGAAGCCCGTGACGAAGTAGACTTCCTGCGGCCAGATGACGACGTCGAAGAACCAGCCGCGACGATGGTCGAGATCGATCAGGATGGCCTGCGAGGGAGCGCCCGGGCCGCGATCCCAGCGCAGCCAGGGGACGACATAGTAGAGGCCGAGCAGCACGACCAGGGTGGCCCACTTGATCCGCCGCCACTTGCCGGAAACCGCGCGCGGATAGACCTTCGTGCGCGGGGCGTAGAGCGGCGGCTCCGGCGTCGGCGGCCGTGGCGTGGCCCTGTCGGCCTGGCGAGCGGGGGAAGCCATGGTTCGACCCTGCATCGCCCCTAGCGGGCACCGCCCAGCGAGTGGACGTAGACCGCCAGCATCTTCATGGTCGCCTCGTCGAGGCGGCCGCTCCACGCCGGCATGCTGCCGTTGCGGGCATAGAAGATGGAGCGGTAGATCGCGTCGCGGCTGCCGCCGTAGAGCCAGATCCCGTCGGAGAGGTTGGGCGCGCCGAGTTCCTGGTCGCCCTTGCCGCCGGCCTTGTGACAGGCGACGCACTGTTCCTCGAAGATCTTCGCGCCTTCCGGGGTGGCCTTCGCCTTGCCCGACAGGCTGAGCACATAGTCGGTCACGGCTGCCACCTGGGCGCCGGTCAGCAGCCCGTCGACGCCGAAGCGCGGCATCATCGACTGGCGGGACTTGTCGTCACTGTTGCGGATCCCGTGCTCGATGGTGGCGTAGATCTGGTCGATGCTGCCGCCCCAGATCCAGTCGTCGTCCACGAGGTTGGGGAAGCCCGTGCTGCCGCCGCCACCGGCGCCGTGGCACTGCATGCAGTTGGTCTGGAAGGCCGAACGGCCGCCCGCCATGGCGAAGTTGAACAGTTCCGGATCCTTGCGGATGTCGGCGAGCGACGCGGCGCGGATGCGGTCGACGAAGCCGGCGCGTTCCTTCGCCTGCGCACTGAGTTCCTGGCGCAGTTCCGCGCGGCTGGAATAGCCCAGCAGACCCTGGGTATGCCCCGTGAGCCACGGCCAGGACGGATAGAGGGCGCAATAGACGACGGCGAAAGCGATGGTGGCGTAGAAGGTATAGACCCACCAGGTCGGCAGGGGCGTGTTCAGCTCCTTGACGCCGTCCCATTCATGGCCGGTGGTGTTCTGGCCGGACAATGTGTCTTTCTCGATCTTGGTTGGCATGGCCAGTCCTTCAGCGGTCGTCGTCGAGGGGGATCCGGGCGTCTTTCTCGAAGCGCTTCTTGTTGCGTGGCCGCAGGGCCCAGAAGACGATCAGGAGAAAGATGATGACGGCCCAGACCGTCCAGAAAGAGGCGAGGAGTTCGTGCAGACTCTCGAGGGTCATGGCGGGCTCCTCTCTATTGCTTGAGACGGTCGGGCGGGATGTCGCCGAACTGCACCAGCGTGCCCAGCATCTGCAGGTAGGCGACGAGAGCATCCATCTCGGTGATCCGCGTCGTCTCGCCGTTGAACTTGGCGACAGGTGCTCGGGGATAGCGCTTCTGCATGGCCGTCGGATCGCGGTCCGGATCGACCTGCGCCTCGAGATCGGCGCGCGCGTTGGCGATCATCTCCTCGGTGTAGGGGGTGCCGACGCTGCGCAGCGTGCGGAGATGCTGGGCGATGTCGGAATAGTCGAGTGGCCGGTTCGCCAGGAAGGGATAGGCCGGCATCACGCTCTCGGGCACGACGGCGCGTGGCGACACCAGGTGGGCGACGTGCCAGTCGTTCGAGTAGCGGCCGCCGACGCGCGCGAGATCCGGTCCCGTGCGCTTGGAGCCCCACTGGAAGGGCTTGTCGTACATGCTCTCCGCCGCGAGGCTGTAGTGGCCGTAGCGCTCGACCTCGTCCTTGAAGGGACGGATCTGCTGGCTGTGGCAGAGGTAGCAGCCCTCGCGGATGTAGATGTTGCGGCCCATCAGCTCGAGCGGCGTGTAGGGGCGCACACCGTCGACGCGCTCGATCGTCGTTTCGACGGTGAACAGCGGGATGATCTGTACCAGGCCGCCGATCGATACCGTGATCAGCGTCAGGACGAGCATCAGGATGACGTTCTTCTCGATCGTCTCGTGGCGGATGAACATTCGAAAACTCCTCTTACGCCGCGAGTGCCGGTCGGGTCTGGGTGGCGAGCGTCTCCGTTTCGGTGCGGATGGTTCGCCACATGTTGTAGGCCATGATCAGTCCGCCGGTTAGGAAGCAGACGCCCCCCAGCAGACGGATCAGGTAGAAGGGATGCATGGCCGCGACGGTCTCGACGAACGAGTACTGGAGGAACCCGAGTTCGTCGTAGGCGCGCCACATCAGGCCCTGCATGATGCCGCTCACCCACATCGCCGTGATGTAGAGCACGATGCCGACGGTCGCGATCCAGTAGTGCCAGCTGATCAGGCGCGTAGACCACATGGCCGGCCGGTTCCACATCTTCGGAACCAGGTAGTAGAGCGTGCCGAACACGATGAAGGCGACCCAGCCGAGCGCGCCGGAATGCACATGGCCGATCGTCCAGTCGGTGTAGTGGCTGAGCGAGTTGACGGCCTTGATGGACATGACCGGTCCCTCGAAGGTCGACATTCCATAGAAGCCGACGGCGGTCACGGAGAAGCGCAGGCCCGGGTCGGTGCGGAGCTTGTCCCATGCGCCCGAAAGCGTCATCAGGCCATTGATCATGCCGCCCCAGCTCGGCATCCAGAGCATCACTGAGAAGGTCATTCCCAGCGTCTGAGCCCAGTCGGGCAGGGACGTGTAGTGCAGGTGGTGCGGACCGGCCCAGATATACAGGAACACCAGCGACCAGAAGTGGATGATCGACAGCCGGTATGAGTAGACCGGGCGGTTCGCCGCTTTCGGGATGTAGTAGTACATCATGCCGAGAAAGGCCGCGGTCAGGAAGAAGCCGACAGCGTTGTGGCCGTACCACCACTGGATCATCGCATCCTGGACGCCGGACCACGCGCCGTAGCTCTTCGTGCCGGTGATGGAGACCGGCAGGGCCAGGTTGTTGACGATGTGCAGCATCGCGATGGTGATGATGAAGGCGAGGTAGAACCAGTTGGCCACGTAGATGTGCGGCTCCTCGCGCTTGATCACCGTGCCGACATAGGCGATCAGATAGGCCACCCAGACGATGGTGAGCCACAGGTCGACGAACCATTCGGGCTCGGCGTACTCCTTGCTCTGCGTGATGCCGAACAGGTAGCCGAGCGCCGCGGCGACGATGAAGAACTGGTAGCCCAGCAGGACGAACCAGGCGAGCGGCTCGCCGCCGAACAGCCGTGCGCGGCATGTCCTCTGCACGATGTGAAAGGCCGTGCCGATCAGGGCGGTGCCGCCGAAGGCGAAGATGGCGGCGGACGTATGCAGCGGCCGCAGACGGCCGAACGTCAGGTAGGGGCTGTCGAAGCTGAGTTGCGGCCAGACCAGCTGGGCTGCGATGACGACCCCGACGAGGAAGGCCGCGATGCCCCAGAACATCGTCAATATGACGGCCGCGCGGATCACGTCCTCGACATAACGCGGCGCCGGACGCTGGTCGGCGGTCAATACGGCTTGGCTCGGCATGCTCACTCCCCGAATGGTCGCGGGGACACTAGGATGGGGTGCCGGGCGATCCCTTGATTTGGGTCAAGGCCATTGCGCCGATCGGCGGATCACAATGACGCATGCAACCTGAATGTGAGGCACGATGAGCGAGACCATTGCGGTGTTCCCGACACCCCGGCCACTCATCCGGCGGGTTCCCGTCGATCGTCCCTGGACATGGCTCGCCGCCGGATGGCGCGACATGGTGGCCGCACCCGGCGCCAGTCTCGCCTATGGCATCGTCCCCGTGGCTGCCGGCTGGCTCGCCATCATATTGATGCTGCGCTTCGACCTGCCCTATCTGGTGCTGCCGCTTAGCGCCGGGTTCTTTTATGTCGGGCCCTTCATTGCGACCGGCCTATACGAGATCAGCCGCCGTCTCGAGGCCGGGCAGCCGGTGGACGGCAAGTCGACCCTGATGGCCTGGCGGCGCAATCCCGAGCAGATCGCGCTCATGGGGGTGCTTCTCCTTCTGTTCCATCTGGCCTGGATGAGAATGGCGCAGCTCCTGTTCGCCCTCTTCGAGTTTCGCTCCGTTCCCTCCTGGGACCGCTTTCTCGATCTCGTCTGGACGACATCGAAGAGCCTGCCGTTCCTGGCGATGGGCGTCGGCCTCGGCGCGCTCCTGGCGGCCATCGCCTTCGCGATCGGCGCCTTCTCCATTCCTTATCTGCTGGATCGGCGGAACTCGAACATGTTCGAGGCGATCGCGACCTCGGTGGCTGTCACCCGTCTCAATTTCCGTCCGATGCTCCTGTGGGCCGGCCTGATCGTGTTCTTCATCGGCGTCGGCATGATCCCGGGACTTCTGGGGCTGGTCGTCACCCTGCCGCTGGTCGCCCACGCGACCTGGCACGCCTACCGGGACGTCATCCGGTTCGAGCCGGAGACCAACGGCTAGCGCTTTCCTGCGCGCTTCGGGGGTACGTACAATTCCCTAGTTCAATCCCCGAATTGCCGGGTTGCGTGCATCTTCTTAGCTATAGGTGCAGAGACGAACGTGCTCGGCACAACGATGGCGTGATCTGCAGGGAGAGCGAGATGGCCAGGCAATCGAGGGGGATGACGCCCGAAGAGTTGGTCCATCACCTCGGTACCACCGGCTTGTCGCTGTTCGCCGCCATCCTGCTCGTTCTGGCGGTTGCCGCCATACTGGAGACGATCGCGACCCGCTGAAGGCCCTGTGGGCGAGGGCCGTCAGAGCCGCTGGCTCGCCAGGGCGAGCATGACCAGTGCGTTGCCGGCGAGGAGCGGCGGGCTGACCCATCGCGCGACCGTCCGCAGATGCCGCCGCATGATCACGCCACCCCAGCCGACGGCAACCAGTGCCGGCACGGTCCCGAGCGCGAAGCAGGCCATGGCGATGCCGCCCGACACGACCGAGCCGGTGCCTGCCGCGGCGGCCAGGGCCGCGTAGAGAAGGCCACAGGGCAGGAACCCCAGGACGACTCCCAACCCGTACCGCGCGAGCGCGGTGCGCGATGCGGAAAGCGGGGCGGCGAGACGCGCCAGCAGATTGGTGGCGGGCGAGGCCGCGTTCACGGCCATGCCGAGCGCCTGGGCTGCCAGCAGGCCGGCGGCCGCGATCAGCAGGGCCGCCGAAAGCCAGCCGAACATCTCCAGGGAGGCGAAGACCGCCGTCGCGCCCCCGGCCAGAGCCCCCAGTACCGTATAGGTGGTGAAGCGGCCGAGATGGTAGGGAACGAGCAGGGCGCCGGTCAGCCGGTGCCACTCGCCATAGGACCGATCCCCGGGCTGTTCCGCCGAGGCCATCACCTGGCCCAGCACGAAGGGGCCGCACATGCCGACGCAGTGCACGAGGCTGCCGGCAAGGCCGGCCAGGAGCAGCGCCGCGGGCAGGCCGAGCGGCGTCGATGCGGCAGTCATGAGGCCGTCGCCGCACATGGCCAGAAAACCGGAAATGATGTCCATCGAACCCAATGGACCATGATTTTCCGTGGTGGCGATTGACCTGAGTCAAGGTCTGGCGCTTTGCGACCCTGCACGATCCACGAACTTTCAGGAGGATGCCCATGGCCTACAAGACGATTCTGGTTCACTGCGATGCCAGCCCGAAGGTGGGCCAGCGACTGAACGTGGCGGCGGAGTTCGCGGAGCGCTATGGCGCCCATCTCGTGGGCATGCACGCCCGTCCGCCGCTCGAAGCGCCGATCTTCTTCGAAGGCGGCGTCGCCATGGACTCGCTGTTCGCCAGCTACGAGGCCAGTGCAGACGCCGACCAGGCCGCCGCGCTCGCGGCCTTCCAGAAGGCGGTCAAGGAGCGCCGGGTTCCGTCGAACGAATGGCGGGTGACCGACGGCTTCATCGATTCCGAGCTCGTCATCCAGGCGCGCTATACCGATCTTCTCGTCCTGGGTCAGACGGATCCCGACGCCCAGACGCCTACGCCTTCGGACCTGCCCGAAGCCGTCGTCCTGGCAAGCGGCCGGCCGACCCTGGTCGTGCCGCATATCGGCGTGCGCGCGCCGATCGGCGAATCCGTGCTGCTCTGCTGGAATGCCAGCCGCGAGAGCGCACGGGCAGCGGCCGATGCGCTGCCGTTCCTGCGCATGGCGAAGAAGGTCGTCATCCTCGTGGTCGACCCGCGAACGTCCCCGGACGGCCACGGCGCCGAGCCGGGAGCCGATGTGGCGCTCTGGCTCACCCGCCACGGGGTGAAGGTCACGGTGCAACGCGACGTCGCCGCCGACAGCGACGTGGGCGGGGTCATCCTGTCGCGCGCCGCGGACATCGGCAGCGACCTCATCGTCATGGGCGTCTACGGCCATTCGCGGGTGCGCGAGATGGTGCTGGGCGGCGTGAGTCGCACGCTCCTGTCGAGCATGACCATCCCCGTGCTGATCTCGCACTGATGGACGCCACCACCATCGCGGCTTACGACCGCTCGGTACCCCGGTACACGAGCTATCCGACCGCCGCCCAGTTCCACGGAGCCGTGGGCGCCGTGCAGCACAAGGACTGGCTCGCCGACCTCGGGCGCGACTGCTCGACGGTGTATCTCCACGTGCCGTTCTGCGCGCGCCTGTGCTGGTACTGTGCCTGCAACACGGCGGCCATGAACCGCTCGGAGTCGCTCGCCGCCTACGGTCGCGCGCTGGCCGGCGAGATCGATCTCGTTGCCGAGGCGGTTCCCGGCATGATGGTCGGCCAGATCCAGTGGGGTGGCGGCACGCCTTCCCAGCTGGGGGCGGCGAACATCGCCGCGGTATCGAAGCGGCTGGCCGCGCGCTTCGACAGACGCAGCGGCTCCGAAACCTCGATGGAGGTGGATCCGCGCTTCTGCGACGAGGAGTTCGTCGCGACGATGCGGGAGATCGGCGTCGATCGCGTGAGCTTCGGGGTCCAGGATTTCGACATCGACGTGCAGAAGGCGATCAACCGCCTGCAGTCGGTCGAGGATACGGCCTCGGCCATGGCGAGGATTCGCGGCGCCGGCATCGCCCGGATCAACATCGATCTCGTCTATGGCCTGCCCAAGCAGACGCTCGAGACGCTCGCCCGCACGCTCGATGCCGCGCTCGCCCTGGCGCCGGACCGCTTTGCCGTCTTCGCCTACGCGCATGTCCCGTGGATGAAGGCGCGGCAGCGCCTGATCGACACCGAGAGCCTGCCGGGTGCGGAGGCGCGCGCCGCCATGGCCCGTCTCGTGGCGGAACGTCTGGTCGAGGGCGGCTACAGCAAGGTCGGTCTCGATCACTATGCGCGGCCGAACGACCCGCTGTCGACCGCGGCAGATCGCGGGCAGCTGCGCCGCAGTTTCCAGGGCTATGTCGTGGTCGACCAGCCCTCCGTCGTCGGCCTGGGGGCTTCGGCGATCTCGAGCCTGCCGCGCGGCTACACCCAGAACGCCGCCGATCCAGGACGCTACCAGGCGCTGATCGAGGCGGGTTGCTTCGCCTCGACGCGAGGCCTCGAACTCACCGCGGCGGACCGGCTGCGCGGCGAGATCATCGAGCGCCTGATGTGCAGCTTCTCGGTCGATCTGGATGACGTCTGCCGTCGGCATGGCGCCTCGACCCAGTCGTTCATTTCCGAGGTCGCCGGGCTTCCCCGGCTGGTCAGCGACGGTCTGGTCCAGCGCGACGGCCAGTCGCTGCACGTCACCGATCGTGGACGTCCGCTGGTGCGTTTCGTCTGCGCCGCTTTCGATACCCACCTCGGCCATGTCGACGGCAGGCATTCCCGCGGGATTTGAAGAAGGAATTGTCATGAGCACTTACCAACTGGTCGCCCGGCACGTGGAAGCAGCGCTGGCCGAGGCATCGAAGCAGGGCATAGCCGACGACGTGGTCGCGCGTTGCCTGCTCTCCGAGGCGATCCGCATCTTCCGGTCGGGCCGGCCGATCGAAGACATCGCGGCGGAGCTGACGGCGGCGATCGACAATCTCGACGAGGATGCGCCGCTCTCCTTCATACGACCCTGAATGAGGTGACCCCGGCAAGCCGGCGCATGCTATAAGTCACCTCGTCATGGTGACGCGCCGATGAGCCGGATGCTCCGATGAGCGAAACGTCGATCGCGCTTGCGCTCGAGGCGGCGGAAGCGCGCCTGCGGTCCATCCTGCAGACCGTGCCCGACGCGATGATCATCATCGACGAGCGCGGCCGCATTGAATCGCTCAGCACGACCGCGGAGCGCCTGTTCGGCTACGCGGCGGACGAGGCGTGCGGCCGCAACATCAGCCTGCTGATGCCCTCGCCCTATCGCGAGCAGCACGATGCCTATATCGAGCGCTACCTCCACACCCGCGAGCGCCGGATCATCGGTATCGGCCGGATCGTGGTGGGGCAGCGCAAGGACGGAACGACCTTCCCGATGCATCTGACGGTGGGCGAACTCCGTGCCGGCGAACGCCACCACTTCACCGGCTTCATCCGCGACCTGACGGACCAGCAGCTCACCGAGGACCGGCTGAAGGAGCTGCAGTCCGAAGTGACGCACATGTCGAGGTTCACCGCGCTCGGCGAGATGGCCTCGACGCTGGCGCACGAGATCAACCAGCCGCTGACCGCCATCAGCAACTATCTGAAGGGCTCGCGCCGCCTGCTCGAACGCATGGAGGGCGAGAATGTCGAGATGCTCCGCGATGCGGTCTCCAGGGCCGCCGACCAGGCCCTGCGGGCCGGGCAGATCATCCGTCGCCTGCGCGAGTTCGTGGCGCGCGGCGAAAGCGAGCGGCGCATCGAGAGTCTTCCCAAGCTGATCGAGGATGCCAGCACCCTCGCGCTCGTCGGTGCGAGGGAACATGGCATCGCGGTCACGTTCAGGCTCGATCCCGACGCCGATCTCGTGCTCGCCGACCGCATCCAGATCCAGCAGGTGCTCGTCAACCTGATGCGCAACGCCATAGACGTGATGAGCGAGGGCGGCGCGGTCCGCCGGCTCGACATCGCCACGGCAGGAGGGCAGGACGATCAGGTCGAGGTGATCGTCGCCGACACCGGATCGGGGCTTGCGCCGGAGGTGGCGAGGCAGCTCTTCCAGCCCTTCGTCACGACGAAGCGCAAGGGCATGGGGCTCGGCCTGTCGATCTGCCGTACGATCGTCGAGGCGCATGGCGGCAAGATCTGGGTCGAGTCGCCTCCGGAGGGCGGTACGATCTTCCACTTCACCCTGCGCACGGCGCCACACGATCGGGAGAACGAGCATGCCTAGCCAGGTCGTTCACGTGATCGACGACGATGTCGACGTCCGGCAGTCGCTCGCCTTCCTGCTCAGCACGGCGGGTCTCGCCGTGCGCGTGCACGAGTCCGCGATCGCGTTCCTGAAGGTCCTGCCGGATGCCCAGCCCGGATGCGTGGTCACCGATATCCGCATGCCCGATATGGACGGGCTGGAGCTGCAGCGCCGTCTCGTCGAGTTGAAGGCGGGCTTCCCCGTGATCGTGATGACCGGCCACGGCGACGTGCCCATGGCGGTCGAGGCGATGAAGACCGGGGCGGTCGACTTCATCGAGAAGCCCTTCGACGACGAAACCCTCCTGTCCGCGATCAGGTCCGCCCTCGACAGCCATTCGCGCAATCGCGAGCGCGAGGATCGCATCCAGGCGATCCGCCAGCGCCTCGACGCCCTGTCCGGGCGCGAGCGCGACGTTCTTCGAGGGCTGGCGGCGGGCAAGGCGAACAAGGTGATCGCCTACGACCTCGGCATCAGCGCCCGCACGGTCGAGGTCTATCGCGCAAACGTGATGACCAAGATGCAGGCCGACAGCCTTTCCGAACTGGTGCGCATGGTCCTGATGGTCGAGGGCGACTCCTAGGATTTGCGCTGGATCAACGCGGCCCCGGGCGCGGTGGGCGACGTTCATGCATGTCGAAGGCTCCCGATGTCATTCTGCTCGTCGACGACGACGCGGCCGTGCGCAACGCCCTCAAGTTCTCGCTCGAGATGGAGGGTTTCAGCGTCCGGCTCTATCCGACCCCGGAGGCCCTGTTGGCCGAGACGGACCTGCCGAACGACGGATGCCTCGTCATCGACTACCGCATGCCCGAGATCGACGGGCTCGAGCTCGTGGAGCGTCTGCGGAACCGGGGCGTTACCCTGCCGGTCCTCCTGATCAGTGGCCGGGTGACCCGTTCGTTGCGCGAGCGGGCGTCCGGTCTGGGCATCATGGAAGTGCTGGAGAAGCCGCTCTCCGACCTGGCCGGCAGCATCAGGCGAGTCCTGGATGACGGGCCCTGACAGCCATGTGCCGATGCCCGCGACGATCCTCGGCTTCGTGCTCCGCTCGTCGGGGCGACATCAGGCGGCGCTCGCCGTCCTGTCGGTTCTCGTCTTCCTGCTGAGCGCGGCGCCGCTGGAACTGCAGCGGCGGGTGATCAACGTGCTGGTCGGTCGCGGCGCTTTCGAGACCGTGCTGTGGCTGGCCGCGGCCTATGTCGGCGTGGTTCTGTCCGAGCAGAGCCTGAAACTCTGTCTCAACGTGTACCGTGGCTGGGTCGCCGAGAATTCGGTGCGCCGCCTCCGCAGCCTGGTCGGCGAGTATGCCGACCGGGCCCGGCGCGACGTCAGCGGCGAGGAAGCCGGTGTCGAGATTTCCATGGTGCTGGAGGAGGCCGAGCCGATCGGCGGCTTCACCGGCGTCAGCCTCTCCGAGCCCCTGCTTCAGGGCGGCGTGCTGGCGAGCGTCATCGTCTACATGCTCTACCTCGACTGGCGCATGGCGCTTCTGGGTCTCGCATTCTTCCTGCCCCAGGCTCTCTTCGTTCCCCTTCTGCAGCGGGCCATCAACCGGCGCGCCCAGTCGCGCATCCTCGTCAAGCGCGGGATCAGCGGCGGGCTGGTGAGCCGTATCGCGGGACGCGGGGCCCCCGGCGGGCGCATCGCCTGGGGCTGGACGCAGGATCCGATCGAGCGCGTGTTCACGCTGAACATGGGCATCTACCGGATCAAGTTCACGATGAACCTGCTGATGAACATGATGCATCACCTGGCCGTCGCGTCCGCGCTCTGCTTCGGCGGCTGGCAGGTCCTGCAGGGAACGATCGAGGTGGGAACCGTGGTCGCGGTGGTGGCGGGGCTCGGAAAGCTCAACGATCCGTGGGGCGATATCGTGAACTGGGCCCGCGAGCTGGCCGTCGTCGGGGTCAAGTACCGGCTGTTCGCGGGGGTCCTGGAAGGCCTCGTGACCCCGGCCGGCAGCGGGCGGCCTACGTAGAATCCCTTAGTTCAAGACCGAAATGGTCGGCCGTCCGTCCGGGCCCTATCCCTGTGTCCGTCAGAGACACCCAGCCGGGAGCCAGCCATGCATACGAACTCAGCGATTTCTGCCCGTATTCCTGCTGCCGTCGCCCTGCGTGGAGCTGCCAACATGCAGCCCGCGGGCACCCCGACCGCCGGCCAGCCGCGGATGCTGGCGAAGGGCGAGGAGCTGTTCGCCGAGGGCGACGCGGCCGATTACTTCTACAAGGTGGTTTCCGGCTCGATCCGGACCTGCAAGCTGCTGAGCGACGGCCGCCGCCAGATCGATGCCTTCCACCTTCCCGGCGACATCTTCGGCCTCGAAGCCGGGCCTGAGTACCGTTTCACCGCCGAAGCGCTGGGCGATGCGACGCTCGTGGCCTTCCGTCGGTCGCGCCTCGCCGAACTCACGGCGGCCGATCCGGCCTTCGCCAACCAGGTGCTGGCGTCGATGATGAAGTGCCTCGGACGTGCCCAGGACCACATGCTCCTGCTCGGCCGCAAGACCGCCCAGGAAAAGATCGCGACCTTCCTGCTCGACATGGCCAAGCGCATCTCCAGCGACGACGAGCATCTCGAACTGCCGATGCAGCGCTCCGACATCGCCGACCATCTCGGCCTCACCATCGAGACCGTGTCGCGCACCCTGACCCACTTCGCCCGCCAGGGCCTGATCCGGCTGCAGGCCGGCAGCCGGTCGGTCGATCTCTGCAACGTGGCGGCCCTGCGCCAACTCGACGCCTGATCGGCGACGCTGCGGAGCGAGCCTGACCGGCCCCCGGTGGGCCGGTCAGCGTTTGTCAGACTGCCTGACGGCGACCCGGACAGGCTGTGCCTGCTTCGATCTCATGTACTGAGCCGTCGCCGACGCCACGGAGATGCCCAGCAGCATGACCGAGCCGCAGGCGAGCAGCAGGAGATTGATCGGAAGATCGGTCATCGAACTCTCCGTGATGTCCCGATGATCAGTGGGTAACCGCCCCGGCCGGGGTGTTGGGCCGCAGTCGATCGATCGCCTTGAACGACCGCCGCGCGTAGGCGAGCAACTCTCCGTCGGTCAGATGATCCATCGCCTCGACGCCGACGAGGGTCTTCTTGACGTGCGGCAGATGCTTGTCGATATGCCGGACGAGTTCCAGCTTGGCCTGCGCCGGGCCGACCAGAAGCCACTCCTCGGTGCCGCGCACGGCATCGACGATATGATCGAGGAAGCTGATGTCGACGGCCGAATGGCCTGCGCCGATGACGCCCGCCTTGTGATGCACCTTCCGGAACGGGCTGTGGGCCTTGATGTTCTCGCGCTCGACATCGTCGGCGTTGAAGCGGAACACGTGGGCTTCCTTGCTGTCCATCCAGACGATGGCGTGACTGTGGGTCATGGTTTCTCCCGATGGCAATGTAAGTATTCTGGACCGGCGGTCGCGGCGAGGCGTTGATGCAGGTCAATCGTCGGACGTGGTCGAGCCGGACGACTGTCTGCGCGCGGCGACGGCGCGCAATTCGCTCATGCCTTTTCCCGTCTGCGGATCCACGACGTGCAACCCGTTGCAGGCGAGGCAGTGCTGTCCGACGAACGACGGCAGCGGACCGGTGCCTCCTTCGTAGCGGCCCTGGACGTTGTAGCCCGTGGTCGGGCAGCGGAAGACGAACGTACGCACGTGAGCATGCTGACTATTGCACTCGCGATGCGCCTTGATGCAGGTCAAAGCGTGGACAGGTTTCATCGATAATTCTGCCGTCGAAGGGGACCTCGAATGACCAAGTGCGCGTCGAAGGACAGGTTCGGCTACCTCGGGACCGAGGCTGCGGCCCTGCGGGAACACCTTGACCAGGCGTCAGCCGCCATTGCCCGAGCCGCGCAGAGCGAGGGTACCGAGGCCGCCACGGCGGCCGCCGAAGCGGCGCGGGAACTGCTGGCACGGGCGGCCCTGCTGGCCGACGAATGGGTCGACAAGGCCAAGGGAGCGGCGCAGGCGGTCGATGCGGGGCAGGAGGGGCTCGCCGACATCGTCCGGCGCAAGCCGCTCGCCGCCCTCGGGCTGGCCGCGGCCACCGGCTTCGTGCTGGCGCTCCTCGTGCGGCGCAAATGAGCGTTGCGTCGGAGACCGGATCCTTGCTCGTCGCCCTGGTCCGGTCGGCCACGACCCTGGGCGTCAGCCTCCTCGTCGCCTCGGGACGCCGTTTCGCAGCCACCCTGGTTGCCTATCTGCTGGTCGGCCTGCTGTTCGCCGTCAGCCTCGCCTTTCTGACCCTGTCGGCCTATCGTGCGATCATGAATTCGATCGGCGACATCTATGCCCCGCTGATCGTCGGCTGCTTCTATCTGCTGGCGGGGCTCATTGCGGCGCTCGTTACGCAGATGCGCCATCGCTAGGATTCATGCTCAAGGTCCGGAAGCTCGGGATCGACGCCTGCCAGGAGACCGTCGCCTACCTCGCGCGCCGCTGCGAGCATTATCGCGCCCAGGAATTCATGGCCCTCGCCCGGATCGAGATCTGGGGCGGCGGCCGGCGCATCGTCGCCACCCTGAACGTCGTCGACGACGAATCGATCATGGCGCGGGACGAGCTCGGCCTGTCCGAACTCGCCTACCGCCAGCTCGGCCTTCCCGCGGGCGCGGCCGTGGAGATCGCCCAGGCGGGACCGCCGCCCAGCCTCGACCATGTGCGTGCCAAGATCGACGGTGCCGAACTGGAGCCGGCCGCCTACCAGGAGATCGCGCGCGATCTGGCGGCGCATCGCTACTCCAAGATGGAGATCGCGGCCTTCCTGATCGCCGGCGCCCGCTTCACGACGGCGCCCGAGGTCCTGTCGATGACGCGCGCGATGGCGGCCGTCGGCGGCCGCCTGTCCTGGGGCAGCGACATGGTCGTCGACAAGCACTGCATCGGCGGCATTCCGGGCAACCGGACCTCGATGATCGTGGTGCCCATCGTGGCCGCCCATGGCCTCACCATTCCCAAGACCTCGTCGCGGGCGATCACCTCGCCGGCCGGTACCGCCGACACGATGGAAGTGCTGGCGAGGGTCGATGTCGGCTCGGACGAGATGCACGAGATCGTGGCCGCCGAGAACGGCTGCCTGGTATGGGGCGGCCATGCCAACCTCTCTCCGGCGGACGATGTCCTGATCTCGGTCGAGCGGCCGCTGGCCATCGACACGCCCGAACAGATGGTCGCCTCGATCCTGTCGAAAAAGCTGGCGGCCGGTTCCACGCATCTGGTCCTCGACCTGCCGGTCGGACCGACGGCGAAACTGCGCGACCGTGAGCGGTTCGTCAGGCTGCGCAAGCTCTTCGAGTACGTGTCCGATCAGGTCGGAATCAGCACCACCGTCCTGGCGACCGACGGCAGCCAGCCGATTGGCCGCGGGATCGGCCCGTGGCTCGAGGCCCGCGACGTCATGCGGGTTCTGGAGCGGCATCCGGATGCGCCGCGCGACCTCGAGGAGCGTGCCGTGCTGCTGGCCGGCCACGTGCTCGAGTTCGATCCTGCGTTGCGCGGCGGCCAGGGAATCGTGCGGGCCCGTGAGCTGCTCCAGAGCGGCGCGGCGCTCGCGAAGATGCGACGGCTGATGGCGGCCCAGGGAGCTCCCCCGCATGCGACCAGCCTCGGCGCGCTCACGCATGACGTCCCGGCGACCGAGGACGGAGTCGTGACGGCGATCGACTGCCTTCGCCTGGCGCGCATCGCCCGCCTCGCCGGTGCGCCGATGGACAAGGGTGCGGGCGTGGATCTGTTCAAGCGGATCGGCGATCCCGTGGAGCGGGGCGAGCCGCTCTACCGGATCCATGCTGCCTTCGAGGCCGACTTCCGATTCGCCACCCAGCTCGCCGCCGCCGGGGATGGCATGACGATCGGACGGCGCGCATGACCCTGTCGCTGCACATCCATGGTGCCGCCGGCACCGTCACGGGCTCCTGCTACCGACTGGTTACGCCGCGCGGCACGCTTCTCGTCGATTGCGGCCTGTTCCAGGGGCCGAAGTCGTTGCGTGCCCTGAACTATCGGGCGTTTCCCTTCCTTCCGGCCGAGATCGACGCGGTGCTGCTCACGCATGCCCATATCGATCACAGCGGCCTGTTTCCCAAGCTGACCCTCGGAGGCTTCCAGGGCAGGGCCTTCGCAACCGAAGCGACGCGCGACCTGCTTCGCTGGCTGCTGCCCGACGCCGGCGCCATACAGGAATACGATGTCGAGCGCCTGAATCGCCGCAACGCCCGCCGGGCCGAACCCGAGGTCGTGCCGATCTATACGAGGGCCGATGCCGAGGCTTCGCTCTCCTTCATCGACGCCAAGCCCTACGATCGCTGGTTCGAGCCGTTGCCCGGCGTGCGGGCCCGGATGCGCAATGCCGGCCATATCCTCGGGAGTGCCTTCTTCGAGATCGAGGTCGACGCCGCACCGCGCCCGCTGAGGCTCGTCTTCTCGGGCGATGTCGGGCCCCTCGACAAGGCTCTGCAGCCCGATCCCGCGCGGCCCGGGCCCGCCGATGTGGCGCTGATCGAGGCCACCTATGGCAATCGTTCCCGCGCGCCCGTCTCGGAGGCCGGCCGCAGGGCCGTCCTAGGAGGGGAACTGGAGACCGCCCTGGCCGCCGGCGGCAATGTCGTCGTGCCGGTCTTCGCGGTCGAGCGGACGCAGGAAATCCTGGAGGACATCGCGGAGCTCAAGCGCGACGGGAAGCTGCGGGGCGCGCAGGTGTTCCTCGATTCGCCGCTGGCCGGCCGGACCACTGAAGTGTTCCGCATCCATCGCTCCTTGCTCAGCCGGTCGGAGGGCGGACATGCGTTCAGCGGCGGCGAGTTCCGGTTGAGCGAGACCGTGGACCAGAGCCGTGCCATCGGGCGCATCCACGGGGGCGCGATCATCCTGGCCGGTTCCGGCATGTGCGACGCCGGACGGGTCAAGCATCACCTCAAGGACAATCTCTGGCGGACCGACTCCACCATCCTGTTCGTGGGCTACCAGGCGCCCGGCACGCTGGGGGCACTTATCCGCGGCGGCGCCGCCCACGTGCGGATCCATGGCGAGGAGATAGGGGTCAAGGCCCGCATCCGGTCGATTGACTCGTACTCGGGCCACGCCGACCGCGAGGAGCTGGTCGCCTGGTGCGGCCCGATGCTGGACGGTCTCGGCTCCCTCATGGTCGTGCACGGGGAGCCGGAAGGGATCGATGGCCTCTCCGACGGGCTCGTGGCCGCCGGTGTCGATCGACGCAGCATCGTCGCGCCGACCCTCGACGAGCATTTCGTGTTCGTCCATCGCGACGGGCGCTGGCGGGTCATTCCCGCGACCGACGGGTTGCCGCGTCTTTCGCCCGAGGCCGCGAATGCGCGGCGCGACTGGCACAACGACTATGCGCAGATGCTGCTGGATATCCGCGGCGCGCTGCAGGCTGCACCCGACGACGCCGCGCGGCATCGGCTCCTGCAGCAACTGCGTCGCGCGCTGGGCGACGGCGGCGAACCCTGACCGACGACGAAAACAGGACACGACCGGAACCGCCCGGGCGCATCCTGCTTCGACGTCGCGAGGTACCTACTTGGCTGGCTTGAGCGTGACTTCGGCCAGGCCGCCGGCGACGTTCAGGCCCACATTGCCCTCGACACTGACCGGTTGCAGGCTGACCTGCTTGTTGCCGCCGCCGATCAGGACGTTGGCGCCGGCGCCCACGCCGACCGAGGCACCGGCCGTCGGGCCGACATAGTCGCCCGCGAGCGCTCCCTTGGCGACCTGGCCGGGGGCGAAGACCAGCCATACGACGTGGCCCTGCTTGGTGAAGCCGAGATCGACACCGTACTTCTTGATGGTGCCCGTATAGTGCTCGGCCGTGCCATCGGTCTTGGCGAGGATGCAATCGAGGTCCTTGGAGGAGCCGAAGACGAAGCCGACGCCGCCGGCGACTGTGCAGGTCAGGGAACCCACGTTCACTCCCTTTGGTTGCGTCTGCGCGTGAGCGGCAAGACCAACAGGAAGAATGGACAGCGCCGCCGTGAGCGCCGCAGCATACATGTTCATCGCTTGTCTCCTGGGGGGCGCGGAAATGTTTCCTCCGCATGATCGAGGCTACGGCGCCGGGACCGCAGGAGCGTTGATCTGCATCAAGTTCGGCGCAGGTTGACGCAGATCAACGGCCAATGCTTTCGGCGCGCCTACAATCGCTGCTGGAAGCGGAGGGTAAGATGAACGACATCCAGACGGACAAGCTGCCGGGCGTCGAGTCACTGCCGGCGAGCAGCATGGTGAATGCGGCGCTCTCGACCTATGCCGATTGCTTCGAGGAGTGGGCCGCCGTCGGCGCGGCCTGGCAGAACGAACTCTCGCAGTTCGCCGAACGCCGCCTGAAGCACAATGTTTCGACGTGCCTGACCCTGCTGTCGGCGCGTGACCCGGCCAGCGTCTGGCAGGCGCAAGAGGCCTGGGGCGTTCGCGCGGCCGAGGACTACTCGGAGGAAGCCAACCGTCTCGCGCGGCTCATCGCCAGCGTGACCGTGTGCGGCGCGACCCCCGAGGCCCAGGAGACGGCCCAGCTTCTGGGCTAACCTCCGCCCGATACCGGACGCCCGGCGCGCCTCTAGCGCAGGCTCAGAATGTAGTCGACCAGCGCCTGGCGTTCCCGATTGCTGAGGGAGAAATCGGGCATGCGCGTGTGTCCTGTCGAGAGATAGGCCTTGAGCTGCTCGGCGTTGGTTTCCGGCCTGGCGGCAATGGCGGAGAAGCTCGGAATGCCGTTGGCGCTGGCTGTTCTCGGCGCAGGCTCGACGATGTGGCATGCCATGCACCAGCGCTGGGCAAGGGCCGCGCCATAGCCGGGTCCCTGCGCCACCGCGGGCAGCGGCAGGAGAACGAACAGCAGGGCAATCAGGCGATTCATGGAATTCTCCGTCATTCGTTGGTCTTGACGATCGGGTCGGCTCACGAACGGCGCATCGCCCGGAAGAGTGCAATACCGACGATCAGAATCAGCAGCGCCGGTATCAGTCCCATCAGGGCCACCTCGAGGGGATCCCTTGCCGAGCGCGACAGGAAGGCGAGCCACGTCCGCTCCGTCTGGCACAACAGGCGCCCGTCGACCTCGCGAATGCACGACATGCGGATGAAGAGCATCCAGCCGATCCATGACATGGCGCTGCCGACCAGCCACAGCGTGATCAATGCCCGTCCGGAGCCCATTTCAGTCATTCCTCGAAGCAGCGGCACCTATTGGGACAGTTCATTGGAGTTTCGCTCCTCATGCCTTGTTCCAGATCAAACAGGTCGTCATGCCGATCTCGCTTCTCGCTGGGATGGCACCGACAGCCACCGTCTCGCGTGCTTGATCTGGATCACGGCACGGCATGGCCTTTGTCGGTCGAATTGCCCGCCGATCGAGAGCGGCGGTATCGTCAGCGGCGTCGTCCTGGAAAGCGTTTCATGCACAAGCTGCCAAGTCAGGTCTCCACAGCCTCCGAGGAAGACGCCTTCGCGATCGTGGCATCCTCCTACGCGAGATTGCTGCTGCTGCGCGGCATGGCGGCATTGGTCCTTGCCTTTCTCGTCTTCTTCTGGCCGAGGCTCACCATCCCCGGTCTGGCGATGCTCTGGGGCGGCTACTCGTTCGCGGACGGCATTCTGACCCTGGTTGCCGCGTTCCGTGGGAGAAGCCGTGCGCCAAGGCTCTGGTTCGGCTTGATCGGATCGGCCGGGCTGCTCTGCGCCGTCGGTACGTTGGTCGCGCTCGATGAAGTCTCGGCGCATCTGATCGGGATCATCGCCATCTGGGCGATCGCGACCGGTGCGATGCAGGTCTGGGCGGCCCTCGAGGTGCGCAAGGCGGTCGACGGCAATTGGATCCTGGCGGTCGATGGGCTGGGCGCGCTTCTGTTCGGCCTGGCCCTGGCCTTCTGGCCGGACATTCGGGCGGAGGCCTTGCTCTGGTTGATCGGATGGTTCGCGGCGGCGGTCGGCAGCCTGCTCGTGGCCGTGGGCTACTGGCTGGGCCGCACGACCCCGTAGCAGGCCTTGAGGCACATCAATTCCCCGCCCGTCCGTCGCGCCTAACGTGCCGGCGAACAACGGAGGAACCCATGCCAAAGATGATGGCGGCAGTGTTTGCCGAGCCGGGCCGGATTGTCCTCGAGTCGCGACCGGTGCCCGATGTCGGTCCGCTGGATGCCCTGGTGCGAATCAGCACGACGACCATCTGCGGCACCGACGTGCACATCCTTCGGGGAGAGTACCCTGTCGCCAGGGGCTTGATCGTCGGCCACGAGCCGGTCGGGATCATCGAGAAGTTGGGATCACAGGTCAAAGGCTACAAGGAAGGCCAGCGCGTGATCGCAGGCGCCATCACCCCGAGCGGTCACAGCTATGCCTGTCTCTGCGGTGCGCATGCGCAGGACGGACCGGGAACCCGGCATGGCTTCAGGCCGGCGGGCGGCTGGCGCTTCGGCAACACGATCGACGGCTGCCAGGCGGAGTTCGTGCTCGTGCCGGATGCGATGACGAACCTCGCCCCGGTTCCGCCGAACCTCACCGACGAGCAGGTCCTGATGTGTCCCGACATCATGTCGACGGGTTTTGCCGGCGCCGAAAGCGGCGGCGTCCGCATCGGGGATATCGTGGCGGTCTTCGCTCTCGGTCCGATCGGTCTCTGCGCCGCATTGGGCGCCCGCCTGATGGGCGCCACGACGGTGATCGGCGTCGACACGGTTCCGGAACGGCTGGCCGTCGCGCGCAAGCTCGGTATCGACCATGTCGTCGACTTCAAGAAGGGCGATCCGGTGGCGGCGATCCGCGACTTCACGGCGGGGCGTGGCGTGGATGTCGCAATCGAGGCGCTGGGCACGCAGCAGACCTTTGAGAACGCGCTTCGCGTACTCCGGCCGGGCGGTACGCTATCGAGTCTCGGTGTCTATTCGTCCGACCTGCGCATTCCGCTCGATGCCTTCACGGCGGGCCTGGGCGACAATAAGATCGTCACCTCTCTCTGTCCGGGAGGCAAGGAACGGATGCGGCGATTGATGAACGTCATCGCGGCCGGGCGCGCCGACCTGGGCGCGCTGGTGACGCATCGCTTCAAGCTCGCCGACGTCGAGCAGGCCTACGACCTTTTCGCACATCAGCGCGACGGGGTTCTCAAGATCGCCCTCACACCCTGACGCAGAGCGCTCCGATGGTCAGTCCTCCTTTCGGCTTCGACGGCCGGGCCGCGCCCGCGCAGCCGGGCCGGCGCCTGTTGCGGCCCGACTTCCTGTGGGGCGTCTCTACCTCGTCGTACCAGATCGAGGGCGCGGCCCGGGACGAGGGTCGAGGTCCCAGCGTCTGGGACGGCTTTTCCCACCAACCCGGACGGATCGCCAACGGCGATACCGGCGATGTCGCCTGCGATCACTATCATCGCTACGCCGAGGACATCGCGCTGATGCGCGACATCGGCGTGGGCGCCTATCGCTTCTCGATCGCCTGGCCGCGCGTGCTGCCGCAGGGGCGGGGAGGCGTGAACGAGCGCGGGATCGCCTTCTACGACCGGCTGGTCGACGGGCTTCTTGCAGCGGGGATCGAGCCCTGGGTGTGCCTGTACCATTGGGACCTTCCGCAGGCCCTGCAGGATCTTGGCGGCTGGGCGAATCGCGCTAGCGCGGACTGGTTCGCCGACTATGCGCGCCTGGTGGCGAGCCGGCTGGGCGACCGCGTGAAGCGGTTCGCGACCTTCAACGAACCGGGCGTCTTCACGCTGTTCGGCTATGCGTTTGGCTGGCATCCGCCGGCGGTGGACGACGCCGCGCAACATCATGCCGCGATCCACCACGTGAACCTGGCGCATGGCGCGGCGATCGACGTGCTTCGGGCCTATCTTCCCGGCGCGTCGCTGGGGACCATCTGCAACATGCAGCCGGTGCGGCCGCTCGATCCGACGCAAGCCGACCGCAGAGCGGCCGCCCTGCTGGACGAGTACTGGAACCGCGCGTTTGCGGACCCGCAGATTCGCGGCGCCTATGCCGCCGTGTTGGCCGAGCGCATCGCGCCGTTCGTCCAGGCGGGCGACATGGACCGGATCCGGCGTCCCATCGACTGGCTCGGCATCAACCACTATTCGCCGATCTACGCGCGGGCCGACGCCGCGTCCCGCCTGGGCTTTGCCTGGAGCGACGCGCCCGCCAGCGTACCCAGGTCGCCGATCGGCTGGCAGGTCGATCCTGACGGCTTCAGGGACACGCTGCTCGACGCCTGCGACCGCTATCGTCTGCCCATCTATGTGACGGAGAATGGCGCCGGCGCGGAGGAAAGCGGCGATGCAACGGGTAGCGTCAACGACGTCGAGCGGATCGACTATCTGAGCCGCTACATCGATGCGCTCGAGGAGGCCGTCATGTACGGCGCCGACGTGCGCGGTTACTTCGTCTGGTCGCTGCTCGACAATTTCGAATGGGGGGCCGGCTACGCCAACCGCTTCGGCCTCGTCCGCGTCGATTATCCCACGCAGCGCCGCACCCCCAAGGCGTCGGCCCGCTGGTACAAGGCGACCATCGCCGTGCAGACCCGCGGCGGCGTGTCGTGAACTGCCTCCTCGCCGATGTGGGGGGGACGCGCACCCGCTTTGCCTTGCTCGTGGACGGCCAGTTGGGGCCGGTCGAATCGCTGCGCACCGGCGCCTACGCCAGCATGCAGGATGCGGCGCATCACTTTCTCAACGGTCAGCCGGAGGGCACCGTCGTGGACCGCGCGGTGATTGCCGCGGCCGGTCCCGTCTCGGGCGGCCGCTGCAAACTCACCAATGCTCCCTGGACGGTCGACGCGGAAGGCTTGCGGCAGGCGTTGCATCTCCGGTCGGTTCGTCTCGTCAACGACCTCGAGGCCCTGGCCTGGGCCGTGCCGCATTTTGGCGCCGACGACGTCGTGAAGGTGGGCGAGGGAAACGCCGTCCTGGACGAGCCCGTCCTGGTCATCGCGCCCGGCACCGGGCTCGGCCTCTCCTGTCATCTGCCCGGGACGGCTCCCCGCGTCGTGGCCAGCGAAGCCGGGCATGCGACGCTTGCGGCGAGCGACGCGGGCGATGCCGTCATCCTGGAGACGCTGCGCCGGCGCTTCGCTCACGTCTCTGCCGAGCGGGTCCTGTCGGGCACTGGAATGGTGAACCTTCACGCGGTGCTGGCGGCGCAGGATGGCCGCGCGCCGGAAACGCCGACGCCGGAGGAGATCGTCCGGGGGGCGCTGGCCGGCACGGCGCCGTGCTCTGCTGCCGCGCTCGACCTGTTCTGCGGCTTTCTGGGCTCGTTCGCCGGTGACATGGCGCTTACCTTCGCTGCCCGCGGCGGGGTGCTGATCGGCGGCGGCATTGCCCCTCACATCGTCCCCCGTCTTCGCGATTCGTCGTTCCGCACGCGCTTCGCGGCCAAGGGCCGCTTCGCCGAATACGTCCGGCAGATCCCCACCGCCATCATCGTTCGGCCGGAGCCGACCTTTCTTGGTCTGGCGGCGCTGGCGTCGCGTGCCGACGGATGAGGACCGATGATGGTGTCTCGGCCGTTGGGCCACGGCCGCTTCGGCGCTTCTGGCACAGCGCCCTGGGGTTCGGCCGCGGCAAAGGGGCGTGGCTGCCATGGACCCTGATCGGGCTGCTCGTCGTCTGCGTCGTGGCGCAGCTCCTGGTGCAGTACCGGCTCAATATCTGGAATCGCGACTTCTTCGATGCGCTGGAAAAGCGGAACGGCGCCGGGATCCGTCACCAGACCTATCTGCTGCCCGGTCTCGCGGCCTGCAGCATCTTCCTCGCCGCCTTCGCGGTCTGGGCGCGGATGACCTTCCAGCGCCGGTGGCGCGGTTGGCTGACGACGCACCTGGTCGGACTGTGGCTCGAGAACGGCAACTATCGACGCCTCGAGGCCGGGAGCGACGAACCCCAGCTCGCGGAGTACCGGATCGCCGAAGATGCCCGCATCGCCACCGATGCCCCGATCGATCTCGTGACCGGGCTGCTTTCCTCGGTGCTGACGGCGGGCACGTTCGTCGTGGTCCTGTGGACGGTGGGCGGTGCGATCGCCATCGGGCCGGCGCGCCTCGGCCTGGCGTTGCCGGGTTACCTGGTGTTCGCGAGCATCGCCTACGCCATGCTCACGACGGGCGCCATGCTGCTGGTCGGCCGGCGGATGGCGCATGTCATCGAGCGGAAGAACCAGGCCGAATCGGAGCTCAAGTTCGCGGTCGCGCGGCTTCGCACGACGCCGGTGGGCCCGGTGGGCGCCGGGACACAGGCGGGAACCGTGAGCTTCGCGTTCGACGAGGTGCTGCGAACATGGCGGTCGTTGTGCGGCCAGCACGTCCGGACCACCCTGGTATCGTCCGGCAATACGCTGCTCGCGCCCATCATCGGCCTGATCCTGTCGGTGCCCAAGTACATCGACGGCTCCCTGTCGCTCGGCGAGGTCACACAGGCCGCCGCCGCGTTCGCGGCGGTGCAGATTGCGTTCAACTGGCTGGTCGACAACTATCCGCGTCTGGCCGAGTGGGCCTCGTCGGCCAGCCGGGTGGGCGTACTCCTGCTCGCGTTCGATCAGCTGGGCGAACCGCGACGGCCTGCGGCCCCGGAGCCCTTGTCCGGGAGATGAGTCGTGATCCCTTCTGAGAGCGGAACGGCGGGCGCCTCGTGGCGGGCGGGACTCTCGCAGGCGGACGCGCATGCGCGCCTGCGGGCTGAGGGCTTCAATGAACTCCCCTTGGGAGATGGTCGCGGCGTTCTGCGCATCGTCGTCGACGTGCTCCGGGAACCGATGTTTTCGTTGCTGCTGGCGGCGGGCGCCATCTACCTGGTGCTCGGCGATCTCGGCGAGGCGATCGTACTGCTTGCCTTCGCGACCCTGTCGGTCCTGATCACGGTCGTGCAGGAGACCCGCAGCGAGCGCGTTCTGGCGGCCCTGCGCGATCAGGCGAGCCCGCGCGCCCTGGTCATCCGCGACGGCGAGCGACGACGCATCCCGGGCAGGGAGGTGGTGCGGGGCGACACGATCGTGGTGCTAGAAGGAGACCGCATTCCCGCCGACGCGGTCGTCGTGTCGGCGAGCAGCCTCGTGGTCGACGAGTCGCTTCTCACCGGCGAGTCGGTTCCCGTCAGCAAGAGCGCCGGTGACGCGGCGGCCGCCATGGCGCGTCCCGGCGGCGAGAACACTGCGTACCTCTATTCGGGAACCCTGGCCGTCCATGGCGAGGGCGTTGCGGTCGTACGGGCGACCGGACCGAACAGCGAACTCGGCCGTATCGGCCAGTCGTTGAAGGCGATCTCTCCCGAGCCGCCGCGTCTGCAGGTGGAGACGCGGCGGCTCGTCCGGATTTTCGCCGCGGTGGGGATCGCCGCCAGCCTGGCCGTCGTGCTCCTGATCGGCGTCGTGCAGGGCGACTGGCTGCAGGCGGTGCTCGGCGGGATCGCGATCGGCATGTCTCTCCTGCCCGAGGAGTTTCCTCTCGTGCTCACGGCCTTCATGGTCATGGGGGCGTGGCGGCTGTCGCGGGTGCGGGTCCTGACGCGGCGCGCCTCCGCGATCGAGATGCTCGGCGCCGCAACGGTCCTGTGCTCCGACAAGACGGGCACGATGACCCAGAACCGGATGACCCTGGCGGAGGTTCGCACGCCCGGGGCGACATGGCGGGCCGGGCAGGGCGAGCCCGATTCCGTGGTCGCCGCCCTGATCGAGGCCGCGCGGCGTGCCAGCTCGCCCGAGCCCTCCGACCCGATGGAAAGGGCCATCGCAGCCCGGGCCAGCCCGACGACGGGCGGCGAACTCGTGCGCCGCTACAGCCTGCAGCCGACCCTGCTGGCCATGAGCCATGTCTGGCGGGACGAGGAGGGCGGCCGGTTCGTCGCGACGAAGGGCGCGCCCGAGGCGGTCGGAGCGCTCTGCCGGCTCGACGCGGCGGGCAAGGCATGGCTGCACCGCGCGGTCGAAGACATGGCCCGCGAGGGCATACGCGTCCTGGGGGTCGCCCGGGGGCAGGTGCCGGACGGTCCCTTGCCGGACGAGCAGACGGGCTTCGATGTCGGGTTCCTCGGTCTGGTGGGCTTCGCCGATCCGCTGCGCGAGAACGTGCCGGCCGCCATCGGCGAATGCCATTCGGCCGGGATCAGGGTGGTCATGATCACCGGAGACTATCCGGCCACCGCGCAGGTGATCGCCGCCCGTGCCGGGCTCGACGCCGGCAGGACGATCGATGGGCCCGCGCTGGAAAGTTTGGAGGACACGGCTCTGCGCGAGTCCGTCCGTTCCACCAACGTGTTCGCGCGCATCATGCCGGAGCAGAAGCTGCGCCTCGTACAGGCCCTGAAGGCCGACGGCGAGGTGGTGGCGATGACCGGCGACGGCGTGAACGATGCACCGGCGCTCCGGGCCGCGCATATCGGCGTGGCGATGGGAGGCCGCGGCACTGATGTCGCGCGCGAAGCGTCCGCCATCGTGCTTCTCGATGACGATTTCGGCTCGATCGTGCGGACCATTCGCCTGGGACGGCGCATCTACGACAATCTCCGGAAGGCGAGCGCCTACATCGTGGCGGTGCACATACCCATCGCGGGACTGGCGCTGCTGCCGCTGCTGTTCGGCCTGCCGTTCATGCTGAGCCCCATACACATCGCTTTCCTCGAGATGGTCATCGATCCGGTCTGCTCGATCGCCTTCGAGGCCGAGGCGGAAGAGCGGGACCTGATGCAGAGGCCACCACGGGCCGCGGACAGCCGGTTGCTGTCGCCCCCGATGATGACTTTCAGCCTCGTGCAGGGCGGTCTCGCACTCGCGGCGCTCGCGGTCGTGCTGGTCGTGGGGATGGGCCGCGACATGCCGGCCGACGAATTGCGCGCCCTCATGTTCACCTCGCTCGTCCTGATCAATGTCGGGCTGATCGTCGTGAATCGCTCCTTCTCGTCTTCGTTGTCCGTGGCTCTGCGGCGTCCGAACTTCTTCCTGTGGTTTCTCCTGTCGCTGGTCGCCGGCGTGCTGACGGTCGCGCTCACCTGGCCGCCGGCAATGGATCTCTTCCGGTTCGGCCCGCTGCACGTCGACGATCTCGGCGTGTCGCTGCTGGCGACCCTGGGGCTCATCCTCTGCCTGGAGGCGTTGAAGCCCTGGTGGCGGCACAGCCTGCGCAACTGACGCCCGCGACGTTGAGATAGGTCAAGGCACTGCGACGCCGGCACGGCCATGGTCGGGCGCCGCCACCAAACGGGTCGCGATCGTCATGTTCTACCTCTCCAACGCCAACCTGCCGATCTCGGTTCGCCAGCAGCTTCCGCCACGAGCCCAGGACCTCTATCGGGAGGCCTTCAACGAAGCCTGGGCCCTGCGCGCAGGCGACGCCGGACGCGAGGAACATGCCAGCCGCGCCGCATGGGCGGCCGTGAGGCATCACTACCACGCCATGCCGGACGCCCGGTGGCACCCGAACGTGCCCTCCGGTGTGACCGACGGGGAGGAGTCGGGACGATGACATACCGGGTCGTCATGGCGGCGCTCTCGCCCGGTCGCGATTGCCAGGGCATTGCCGGCGCGGCGATCGCGCTTGCACGGCAGTTCGATGCCATGCTGCTGGCGCGGGCATATTGCCGTCCGATCCACTGCATCTGCGGCGACTATTCGGTCCCCGCGGCACTGTTCCAGGAGGACCGTCGGCAGATCGAGCGGCATCTCAAGGCGTCCGAAGCGGACTTCCGGGCGATCGCCGCCAAGAACGACCATACGGCGGACTGGCAGGGCGAGAGCAGTACGGAGCCGCTTTCCGAGCGCCTGGCACGGGAGTCCGCCGCAGCCGACATCGTCGTGGCCAGCGTCCCCAAGATCGACGAACCGCATGATGCGACGCGGCAGCCCGACCTGTGCGAACTGGTGATGCAGGCGGGGCGTCCGGTCATGCTGGTGCCGGAAGCCTCCCGCACCGCGAAGTTCGAGCGGATCCTCGTCGCGTGGAAGGATACGCGCGAGGCGCGACGGGCCGTCTGCGATGCGCTGCCACTGCTGTCCAAGGCGAGGAACGTCCTCATCGTCCAGATCCATGCAGCGGACGAGCATGCTGCGGCCTGGCAAAGCGTCGCGCGGGTCTCGCGCTGGTTGGCCCGGCATGGCATTACCGCGGAAGAGAAGGTGGTCGCGGCGGAGATGGCGAACGCGTCCCAGCTCTCGGGTCTGGCACAGACCTACGACGCCGACGTGATCGTCGCCGGTGCCTACGGCCACAATCGGCAGGGACGCTGGACGCTCGGCGGGATCACGAGCGAACTCCTCTCGGGCGGCCGATGCGTGCTTCTCTCGCACTAGCGAAGCTGGCGGCCGTCCTCGCTTTGTCGCTGATCGCGGGCTGCACGGGTGATCCGGTACCGGCACCTTCTGCCGCCGTAGCGCGCGCACCGACGCCGGCGGTCTCCGGACTGGCAGCGGCGCTGCAGGCGATCGGGATCGCCGTGCCGCCGCGCGGCAAGATGATCGTGGTCAACATTCCGTCGTTCGAACTCGTAGCCCTCGAAGACGGCAAGCCGTTCCTGCGCAGTCGCGTCGTCGTCGGCCGCCCGTCGACACCCACGCCCGAACTGTCGACGGCGATCTGGGCGGTCACGTTCAATCCGTCCTGGACACCGACGCCTGCCATGGTGCGCTGGGAAGGCGCGCGTCACATGCCGCCCGGGCCGCACAATCCGCTCGGCCGGATCCTGTTCGAACTCGACAATGATCAGCTGATCTTCCTGCACGATACCAACGACCGGAGATACTTCGATCGGCCGGTGCGCGCCTTCAGCCACGGATGCGTGCGCGTGGAGAAGGCCCATGCGCTCGCCGCCTGGGCGCTCGACGTGACGGCCGCCGAGATCGACGCGGCGATCGCCCGCGGCAGGACGAACAGGGAGACCCTCGCGACGAACATTCCCGTGATGCTGGTGTATCGCACGCGATTTCCGGACGATGATGGGCGTATGGCCGATTACCCCGACGTCTACCGGCAGCAAACCGCCGCTGCCGGCGCGCCGGGCGAGGGCCTGCCGGGGGCGTGCCTGGGCCCGCTCTAGGCCGATCGCCATATTCGACGAGCGCTGCCGCGAAGCGGCGCCGGAGGGAGCCATGCCCGGTCCACAGATCATCGACATCCGGATCAGCGACGTCCGGCAGCTCTTCAACTCCCTCGATCCCTCGCCCTTTCACGAACGGGATCTCGATCGTGAGGCCGAGGAATTCATCGTCGGGTGGGCGGACGAGTATCCGCTGCAGAGTCCTCTCGAACTCGTCATCCGGGTCCCAGGGGAGCAGCTCGACCAGGCCCGGCAATCGAACATTCCTGAGGCGGTTCACAACTATTTCTCCTACCGCGCGGTGGCGAGTGCGCGGCGGATTCGTTTCCAGTTCCGCGAAGGCCGTTTCGCGCTCCTGATGGGTCTTGGCTTCCTCGCGATCTGCGTCCTGCTCCGCCAGCTCGCCGGTTCGATCACGCCCGCGCCTCTCCAGCAGGTCTTCCAGGAAGGCCTGCTGATCCTGGGCTGGGTGGCGATGTGGCGTCCGCTGCAGCTCTTCCTCTACGACTGGTGGCCGGTGCGGCACCATGGGCTGCTCTACCGCAAGCTCGCCACGATGAAGGTGAGCGTCCTTGCTGCCTAGACGGAGATGCCGGATCATATCTGCGAGGATGCGAGCTAGTCCGGAGGCGGTGACCACCGGCCATCGTAGCGTGAGGTCTCAGTCATGAAGAAGCCCTTCCACCTGGCGTGGTTCCTGTCGCAGGGCTATGGCCCGAAGAGCTGGCGCAGCGCGTTTCCCGGCAGCGACATCCATCGCTGGATGATGCCGGATATCTTCGTCGATTTGGCCAAGGGCATGGAACGGGCCTGCTTCGACTACATGATCATCGAGGATTCCTCGAACGTCCCCTACACCTACCAGGGCTCGCACAATTCGTACCTGCAGTACGCGGCGAGCGCGCCCAAACTCGATCCGGCGGTGCTGGTGCCGTATCTTGCCATGGCGACCAAGACGGTCGGCCTCGTGCCGACGCTGTCGGTGTCGGAGTATCCGCCTTACCTGCTGGCGCGCCTGGTCAACTCGCTCGACCATACGACCGAGGGCCGCATCGGATGGAATTGCGTGACCGGCAGCAATGACGGCGCGGCGCAGAACTACGGCCATGAGAAGCACCGGCCGCATGACGAGCGGTACGATGTGGCCGACGAGTTCGCCGACGTCGTGACGAAACTGTGGGAGGCGTGGGAGCCCGACGCAGTCGTGCTCGACCGCGAAAAGCCGATGTTCGCCGACGGCTCGAAGGTCCATCCCATCAACCACGAGGGCAAGTACTTCAAGGTCCGCGGGCCGATCAACGCGCCGCGCTCGCCGCAGGGGCGCGTTCCGATCTGCCAGGCCGGCGGTTCGCCGCGCGGCCAGCAGTTCGCCTCGCGCTGGGCGGACACCATCATTACCGAGGGCGGCGGCAGCATTGAAAGCATGAAGGCCTATCGCGACAAGGTCCGAAAGCAGGCGGTCGAATACGGCCGCAATCCCGACGACATCAAGGTACTGTTCCTCGCCCATCCGATCATCGACGTCAGCATGGAAGCGGCGCGCGACCGCTCACGGATGGAAGCCGCCGAGGCCGAGAGGCATCAGGATCTGCATCTGTCGGGCATGTCGCGGCTGACCGGTATCGACTTCTCGAAGTTCGACCTCGACGAACCGCTGCCTTCGCATCTCACGACCAACGGCCACCAGTCGTCGCTCGCCAAATGGATCGGCAAGACGCCGCGCTCGATCCTGCAGAGCTATGCGCGCAAGGGCGGCATCGACTTCACCGGCACGCCCGACTACGTCGCCGGCCTGATGGTGGAGATCATGCAGGAGGTGGGAGGAGACGGCTTCCTGATCTTCAACAGCTACTTCGACCGCCGCTACATCATGGAAGTCTGTGACGGTCTGGTGCCTGAATTGCAGCGCCGCGGTGCGACCCGCAAGCAGTACGCACACAAACACCTGCGGGACAATCTGCTGGAGTTCTGACACCCGGCGCTGCCGCGCGACGTCGGGTCCAGCGAGAAGTTCATCCATGTGGACAGGCCGCCGTGTTGCTCGGCGGGCGCCGCCGGTGTGACAGCCGCCAGCCTGGATTGATCCTGATCAAGTCGCAACGGCGGGCAAGCCGGTATGAGGGACCTGGAACTACAGCAAGCCGGAAAGGAGGTTCCTATGACAGATGCAAAGTCTCTGACAACGTCGCGTAGCGCACTGCCGTTCGGCGGCGATTTCGACCAGGTCTTCAACCGGATGATGCGCGGCTGGCCGTTCGGCTGGCCCGAGATGACGCCCAGCAGCGCGCCCAGGTCGTTGCGCGCGTTCGATCACGTACCGAAGGTCGAGGTGAAGGAGAACGGCAAGGCCTACACCGTGACGATCGAGTTGCCCGGTCTCGACGAAGAGGACGTCAAGGTCCAGGTCGAGGGTGATGTTCTCACCATCTCCGGAGAGAAGAAGGTCGAGCAGACCGACGACAAGATGCACTATACGGAGCGCAGCTACGGCTCCTTCACGCGCGCCTTCACGCTGCCGGCGGATGCCGATCGCGACGGGATCTCCGCGAAATTCGCCAAGGGCGTGCTGGAACTGGAGATCGCCAAGACTGCGAATCCGTCCGCGCAGGTCAAGCAGGTCGCCATCAAGTCCGCCTGAGGCGCCGTCACCCCAAAGGAAGAGGGAGTCCTTGCTTGAAGGCCATGGTTCTCTCTTCCGCCGGCGGGTCGCTGCATCTCGAGGAGCGGCCCGACCCCCGGCCCGGCCCGGGCGACCTACTGATCAGGGTCGAGGCCTGTGGCGTATGTCGCACCGATGTCCACATCCTTGACGGCGACCTTCCGGGAATCCGGCATCCCATCGTGCCCGGCCATGAGATCGTCGGGATCGTCGAAGCGGTGGGCTCGGGCGTGCCGACCGCACGCCTGGGCACGCGTGTCGGCGTGCCGTGGCTCGGCGGGACATGCGGCCATTGTCCCTATTGTGCCGTGGACAGGGAGAACCTGTGCGACCGTCCGGTGTTCACCGGCCTCACCCGCGACGGCGGGTTCGCGACCCATGTCGTGGCCAGTTCGGACTTCTCGTTCGCATTGAAGGGCTTCGACGACCCGGTGGCTGCGGCGCCGCTCCTGTGCGCCGGGCTGATCGGCTGGCGGTCCCTCAAGCTCTGCGGCGACGCGCACCGGATCGGCCTCTATGGCTTCGGCGCCGCCGCCCACATCATCGCCCAGGTGTGCCGGTGGCAGGGGCGGGAGGTCCACGCCTTCACCCGGCCGGGCGACTGCGCGGCGCAGGCGCATGCGCGATCGTTGGGTGCGATCTGGGCCGGCGGCTCCGACGAAGCGCCGCCCCACCCACTCGATGCGGCCATCCTGTTTGCGCCGGTCGGGAACCTCGTGCCGGCGGCGCTGGCGGTCGTCCGGAAGGGCGGACGGGTGGTCTGCGGCGGCATCCACATGAGCGACATACCGTCGTTTCCCTACCGACTGCTCTGGGAGGAGCGTCAGCTTCTCTCGGTCGCCAACCTCACGCGCGAGGATGCGCGGGAGTTCCTGGCGCTGGCGCCGCTGGTGCCGGTGAGGACGACGACGACCGTGTACCCGCTGGCGTCTGCCAACCAGGCCGTTGCCGATCTGCGTTCGGGCGCCTTCCAGGGCGCGGCGGTCCTGGTGCCCTGACCGGCCGCACGCCCGTCGCGGGATTTGACATGGCGCAATGCACGCGAACGCACGCCGGGGGACCGTGCGCCGACAGATCGACCGAAAGGAGCCGGGAAATGCGCGCCAAGGACATCATGACGGAGAACATCGTCAGCGTGAACGTCAAGGAGACCGTGTTCGACGCCGCCGAACTGCTGCTGGGGGCCGGGGTGAGCGCGGCGCCGGTCGTCAATGACCAGGGCAACGTCCTCGGTATCGTGAGCGAGGCCGACCTCATCCATCGCGCCGAGATCGAAACGGCGCCGCGCAAGTCGTGGCTGTTGCGTCTTCTCGAGAGCGAAGCGACGGTCGCGCGGGATTACGTCACGTCGCACGCCCGCAATGTCGCGGATGTCATGACCCGCGAGGTCGTCACCGCCAGCGACGAGGCGACGCTGGGCGAGTTGGTCGAGCTGATCGAGAAGCATCGCGTGAAACGCATCCCGATCGTGCGGGACAACAAACTGGTCGGCATCGTCAGCCGCGCCAACATTCTGGGCGCCCTGCTGTCGCGCGAGCCGGAAGGCACCGTCGGGCTGCCCGACGACAAGAAGCTGCGCCAGGCCGTGGTGGCGGCCTTCGACAGGGAGGCCTGGAAGTCGCGGTGGCCGGTCAACGTCGTCGTCAGTGACGGCGTGGTTCATCTCTGGGGTTTCGTCGGCGGCGAAGACGTGCGGAAGGCCTACCGCGTGGCCGCGGAGAACGTTCCCGGCGTGAAGAAGGTCAGGAGCCACCTGCGCTCGATACCGGCCACCGTCGGCATGGGCGTGTAGCGCAGCGCGATCAGGGGCCCTTCGATTCGGGCCTCTCGAGCGTCAGGACGACTGGGGCGAGGATATCCCGGTCGTTCAGGACGCGAGGCGCCGGCAGCCGGTATTGGACCTGATGGGCTGCGACCAGCCGCGCCGTGACGATCAGCTTGCGGCCCTCGGTCGAGAAGGTTGCGGGCAGCCGCAGGGCAAAGGGGATCGGAACCTGCCAGCCGCTGCGCACCACCTGCTCGGCGAGCAGTTCGCCCTCCGGAGAGCGCGCAATGTCGAACAGCTGAATACGCAGTTCCACGCCCCGCGGCAGCGCGATCTTCTCGGCCAGCGTGGCGCTGCCGGAGATGACCGTCGCCGGCGGCAGCGTATCGCCCAGCTTGGGCATCAGAAGGCTCGCATGGAACATCAGGGCCTGTCCGTCGGCATCGAGCACGCAGGTGAAGCGGAACGGCACAGAGGTGCCGTTTCGCCGATAGCGCGATCCCGTCCCCGTGACAGTGGTCATGATCGGCTGGATTCCCACCGCCTCGTCCGTGCGCTCGATCGAGAGCCACGGCGCGCCGTCGAGCGCGAGTAGTCCGAAAGCCGCGTCGGACTGCCGTGTCTCGAGGCCGGCCTTGCCGGCGCAGCGCGAGAGCATCGGGGTGGAGACCCCGCCCTCCGGGGCCGCGAACGCAGGGGTCGCGATGAAGGCCGCGAGCAGGGCCGGGAGGAGTCGGCGGATCTTGGTCATGGGGCGCTCCTGCGCAGGCGAATGCCGGCGTTCGACGATGGAGCCTGCCCGGAACGGCCGCTGCTTCATTGACCTGCATCAACGGCCGCGGACCCACTCCCGGTTTGATCTGGATCAGCCCGGACTCTGTCATTCCCGGCTAGCGTGGGATCGAAGGCGGAAGGATCTTCCATCATGCAGGCTCTGCGGCGGATTGCGCGAACGGTTCTGATAGCCGGTATCGTCGCCGGCTCGTGCGTCGGCCTCGCCCTGGCGGGCGAGCTCGAAGCCGGCTCGGGCTGGGCCGTGGAGCAGGGCATCGATCCGCCCAGCTATGCGCTGATCGAGCCGCGCAGCCGCGACCTCAACCTCGACGTCGTGGTGCTGGCCTGCGAGCCGGCCGAGGATCGCCGTGTGCTGCAGCTCCAGCTCTACCTCACGAATGACGGCCCCCTGATGCCGGATGGCGTGGCGGCGGGACGGGCGAAGGGTGATCCGCGCGCCGAGATCGTCATCGACGACCACGTCTATCCGGTTGACCTGCTGTTTGCCGAAGACCATGTGGTGCTGAGCGACGAGACCCAGGCCATGTTCCCGCGCCTCTCGGAGCGGCTGCTCGATGCCATCGAGCAGGGCACGACGATGCGGCTGCGTTTCGACCTCGTCGCCGAAATGCCGGGAAGGCCCGCGGCCTTCGATGGCGAGGCGGTGATCGATCTCCAGGAGGGCCCAACCGCCATGCGCGGCAAGGCCGTTGCCGCGGTGCGCCGCTGCGCCACGGGCCCGGCCCCCCAGAACGTCGCGCTCGCGACACCGAACCGCTGACCCGTCAGGGGAGATCGACCGAGCCTGGCGGAACAGCGTCGGGCCAGCCCTGCGCGCCGATCAGGCGAACGAACCGGACCGGCTCGAGATGGTCCGTTCGATCGTGGCCATTGCCTGCGCGCACCACCCGAACCAGCATCTGCCCCCTGTCCTTGTCGGCCACCGGCATGACCAGCCGTCCGCCCGGGCGGAGCTGGGCTCGCAGGGAGGGCGGGATTCCCGGTCCGTGGGCGGTGGCAACGATCGCATCGTAGGGGGCGGCCCGATCCCAGCCCAGGGTGCCGTCGCCTTCGATCACGTCGACGCTGCCATATCCCAGCCGCCTGAGCGTCTCGCGGGCCGACCTGGCCAGCGCCGGTATGCGCTCGATCGAATGCACGGCGCGGGCGATATGGGCGAGAACGGCGGCGCCGTAGCCGGAACCCGTCCCGACCTCCAGCACGCGCTCGCCTCCCTCCAGTCCCAGCGCTTCGAGCATCGCGGCGACGATGTAGGGCTGCGAGATCGTCTGGCCTTCGCCGATGGCGAGCGGCTGGTCGGAATAGGCTGCGGGGCGGCACTCCTCGGGCACGAAGGCCTCGCGGGGAACATGTCCCATGGCGTCGAGAACGCGCTTGTCGTGAACCCCACGGCCGGCGATCTGGTCGCGAACCATGCGCTCGCGGGCCTCGAGATACGGATTGATCCACTTCATCGTGCCATCCTCCGCCTGCCGCAGCGTCGGCGGCTCGCCGCCGGTTCTCAGCGATAGACGAGGACCGGTATGGAACTGTGGGTCAGCACCTTGGCCGTTTCGCTTCCGAGGATCAGGGCAGCCGCGCCGCGGCGCCCATGCGAAGCCATGGCGATCAGGTCGCACCCCTTTGTCGCGGCGGTGTCCGTGATCGCCTTGTACGGCATGGCATGCTCGACCTGGATGGCCTCGCATTCCACGCCAAGCGCCCCGGCCTCCCGCTTCGCCGCGTCCAGGCAACGCCGGGCGGCTTCGCCCGCATGGGTCTCGTAGGCGGACCGCGTATCGGCGAGCTGAATGCTGTCCATGGAGAAGATGTGGAAGGGCTCCGTGACGGTGATCACCGTGGTCTTCGCCTTGACGGCGCGAGCCAACTGCAGGGCGTTCTGAATGGCCGCCGTGGAAAGCGCCGAGCCATCCGTTGGAATGAGAATGTGCTTGAACATGTCCCGATCCTCCCGATTGCAACCGGAGAACGATATCGCAGAGGTGACACTCGCTTCTTGACATGGATCAATCCCGACGACGGACCGAATGCGCGATGGTTGGCTCGGATCAGGCCGGGGCGGGACGAGCGAGTCCGGCCTGCGTCCGCAGGCAGCTTCCAACCGGAGAATGGCCATGGCCTTCAAGCATCTGATGTTCCGTGCGGCGGCACGGGAAAAAGTGCTGCGCGGCGCCACTCAGCTCGCCGATGCCGTGCGCATCACCCTCGGGCCCAAGTCGAAGTCGGTGCTGATCCAGAAGAGCTGGGGAGCGCCGCTCGTCTGCAACGACGGCGTGACCATCGCCAAGGAAGTCCAGCTCAAGGACCCGGAAGAGAATCTCGGCGCGCAGATGCTGCGGCAGGCGGCGGAGCGGACCGCCGAGGTGGTGGGGGACGGCACGTCGGGTTCCACGATCCTGGCTCATGCCCTGCTGGCCGATGGCGTGCGCAATGTGACCGCCGGAGCGAGCGCCATCGACATCAAGCGCGGCCTCGATCGCGCATCCCGGGCGGCGGTCGCTGCGCTGAAGGCGATGTCGCGGCCCGTGACGACGCGGCGGGAGAAGGCGCAGGTCGCCACCATCTCCGCCCACAACGACGTAGCGATCGGGGAGATGGTCGCGGACGCCATGGAGAAGGTCGGCAATGACGGCGTCATCACGGTCGAGGAGTCGAAGACGACGGAAACCGTGCTGGAAGTCGTCGAGGGCATGCAGTTCGACCGCGGATTCCTGTCGCCGTACTTCATCAACAATCCCGAACGCATGGAGGCGGCCTTCGAGGACGTTCGCATCCTGCTGTGCGAGCACAAGATCTCGGCGCTGAAGGACATGCTCCCGCTGCTCGACCAGATGGTGAAGACCGGGCGTCCCCTTCTCGTGATCGCGGAGGACATCGAGGGCGATGCGCTCGCCACGCTGATCGTCAACGGACTCCGCGGTGCGCTGCGCTGCTGCGCGGTGAAGGCGCCGGGATTTGGCGACCGGCGCAAGGCGATCCTGCAGGACATCGCCGTCCTGACGGGAGGCAAGGTCATCTCGGAGGAACTCGGCCTCAGGCTGGAGGGTGCGTCGATCGAGGATCTCGGGACGGCCAAGCGCGTCGTCATCGACAAGGACCACACGACGATCGTGGGCGGTGGCGGTGCCCGAGAGGCGATCGACGCGCGCGTTGCGGCGATCCGGCGGGAGATCGAGGCGTCCACCAGCGACTATGACAGGGAGAAGTTGCGCGATCACCTGGCCAAGTTGTCGGGCGGCGTCGCCGTGATCAAGGTCGGCGCACCCGCCGAGTCCGAGATGAAGGCCAAGAAGGAGGCTCTCGACGACGCCATCAGCGCCACCAAGGCGGCGGTGGCGGAAGGCATCGTGCCCGGTGGTGGCCTCGCCCTCCTGCGTTGCACCGAAGCCGTTGCGGCCGAGGAATCCGGGGCCGAAGGCGACGAGCGGACGGGCATCCAGATCCTCAAGCGTGCCCTGGAGGCGCCCGCCCGGCAGATCGCGGAGAATTCGGCCGCGGACGGGGGTGTCGTGGTGGCGCGGATGCTGGAGTCGAAGGGCAATCAGGGCTTCGACGCGGCCCGCAAGCAGTATGTCGATCTGGTCGAAGCGGGCATCATCGATCCCACCAAGGTCGTGCGCATCGCGCTGGAGAATGCCGTCTCGGTCGCCAGCATCCTGCTGCTGAGCGAGGCGACCATGACCGAGATTGCCGAGCCGAAGAAGGAACTCGAGCGCGAAGCCGAGGCATCGATGCTGTGAGTGTCCCAGCGGGCGAACAGCCGGCGGGTGATGCCGTCGTAAGCAACGGCCAACTGCGCGTGCGCTTCCGTCCGGCGCCGCCGCTGACACTTCACGGCCGGACCTGCTGGCGCACCGACGGCAACAGTCCCGTCAGGATCGGTCGCGACGCGGCTGTCGCCTTCTTCTCGCTCTACGATCCGATTGGACACACGTTGCGGCGGGTCGGCCGCCCCGATCTCCGGTTCGACGCGGCGCCGGTGCCGGTGAAGTTCCTCGACGATCCGGAGCCCGGGATCGGCAAATGGATCGAAGCGATCTGGCAGGCGCCCGGCGGCGCGTTGCACGGCTGGTTCCATGCGGAGACGCCGGCCGGCGGGGCCGGCAAGCTCTTCACGCCCCACATGGGGCGGGCGGTATCGGAGGATGATGGCCTGACCTGGCGCCATCGGGGTGACCTGCTGCGCCTGCCGATCGATCGCACCGACCTATCGTGGCGCAACGGGTTCTTCGCCGGAGGCTATGGCGATCTTTGCGCTCTTCCGGATCGTGAAGGCCGCTGGGTCTACGTTTTCTTCTCGAGCTACCATCCCGACGAGGCGGCCCAGGGCGTGGCGGTGCTGCGGGTGCCCGCCGCGGAGCCCTCCGCGCCACCAATGCTCTGGACCGCACGGGGCTGGTCGACCGACGGGCGCCTGCCGCTTCGACCGATCTGGCCGATGCGGCGCGGCTGGCGTCATGCCGATCCCGATGGGTTCTGGGGGCCCGCCGTGCACTACAACCATGCGCTCGGGGCCTTCGTCATGCTGCTCAACCGCACGGCCGGCGGCACGGGCGATCTGGTGCAGGAAGGGATCTACGCGAGCCTCAATCGCGACCTGTCCTATCCGGAAGCGTGGAACGCGCCGCTGCGGATCGTTCGTGGCGGTGCCTGGTATCCGCAGGCCATCGGACTGGAGGAGGGCCGTGGCGATACCGAGGTGGGAGCGGTCGGCCGCTTCTTCATGGCGGGCTTCTCCGCCTGGACGATCGAGTTCTCGTCGGTCGCGGACGAGGTTGGCGCCGGTCAGCCGCTGACCAGCACTTCCCAGCAGTTCGCCACGCTGTTCGGCGCCGACCGTCGGTGCCCCTGGTGACGGGGCAGGGTCGACGATTGAGGCACATCAAGTCGGTGCAGCGGCCGGTGGAGTAGCCTTCCGCCACAACGGCTCTTCCGAGTTTCACCCGCAGGGTAGGGAACATGGCCACGCGAATCAGGAAGACATGGGTCGTCGTCGCAGACGGCGCCCGCGCCCGCATTTTCAGTCCGGACAGGAAGCTGGGGAAGCTCGTTCCGGCCGGCCCGTCCGATCTCGTGTCGCCGGCGAGCCGCCAGCGAACGCGCGACCTCAAGAGCGACCGTCCCGGGCGAGGGTTCGGCGCCGCGCGTAGCGGCGCCCGGCATGCGTTCGAGCCGCCGCACGACTATCACAAGCTCGAGAAGCACCGGTTCATGGCGATGGTCGCAGGGGTGCTGGAGGATGCCTGCAGCCGGGGCGCCTTCGACGATCTCATTCTCGTGGTACCCCGCCGCAGCCTTGGGGAGCTGCGCGGCCTCCTCGGGAAACGGGTCCTGGAATGTGTGAGCCACGAAGTGGCCAAGGACCTCACCGGCGAACCGCCGAGCCGCCTGCAGCGCCGGCTTCAGCCTCTGCTCACCGGCAAACTGGGCTCGTGATTGAGTCACCAGGTCATGCGCATGCCGGCCGTGAGGGCCTGGCTGCCATCCGGTCCGGCCAGCGTGCCTTCGTAACGCAGGTAAAGCGACGTCGCATCGGCGACGGCGGTGCTGGCGGAGAGGCCCAGCAGGACGCCGTCGCGAACCGGTGAGATGCCGAAGGTCGTGAAAGGCGATGACGGCGCGCCGGCGAGCGCCGCGGTCACCGGCCGGGCGACATCGGCATATTCGTGGCTCCATCCCAGCCGGAACCGCATCGCCAGCCGGTCCCGCCATCCCATGTCCATCGACGCTCCCAACTGGGCGCCGATCACCGAACGCAGCGAGTTGGTCGTCTGCGGTGCGACCGAGAGGTTCAGCGACTGCGCTCCGGTCTCGGTGAAGCCGTTCTGGGTACCGGTGAAAGCCTGCAGGCGCGCGAACGGCTTGAAGAAGGCATCGGCGCGGGTGCCGATGTCGAAGCTGTAGCCGGTCTCGAACTGGCCGAAGAGCTGGTTGGCGCCCGCCTGGCCGAAGGCCGTACGCGTCCCGAGGCCCGGGATGAGGATCTGTCGCGTCATCCGGTTGTTGCTGTAGGCATAGCCGACCAGGCCGTCGGCATAGAACGGTCCGTCGGCATAGTTGCCGTAGAGACCCGCCTGCACCGTGTCGCTGTAGCCCTGACCACTGAAGCCCGAGACCCATTGCGTGCCGCCGCTGTAGCCCACCGTGATCCCGGCACGGAATGTCTCGGTAAGTGCCCTGTCGAGACCTGCGGCGAAGCCTCCCGCATTGTAGGTGACGGCGCCCTGCGGGGTGCCGGCACCGACCGTGCCGAGGCCGCCGATCGCGCCGCCCCAGGCGCCCCAGCGCGGCATGTCCGATACCTCGCAGGCGACTTCGCAGGCCTCGGCGAGCGCCACGCGGGCGCTGCCTGACGGACCGCCGCCGGTGGCCTGGCCGGCGAAATTGTTCATGAAGAGCTGGGCGCCCTGAACCATGGCCGAGGAAAATCCTGCGTAGTTGGTGCCTGACAGCGCCGTCAGGATCGGCTGGAGCTGGGCCGGCGTCAGCGTCGAAAGCGAGCCCAGCACGGTGGCATAGTCCCCGGTCGCGGAGGCCGCCGTGGCGTCCAGCACGTTGGCGACCGACTGCTGCGACGGATTGAGCGCGGCGGTGGCGAAACCTCCGATCTGCAAGGTGAGATAGACGTTGTTGGTGTCGTAGCTCAGGCTCGGCAGCAGGAACGGTGAACTGCTCGTGACGCTGGAGAAGCTGCCACTGAGCCCGCCGGTGGCCTGCAGGATCGTGTGAGTGGAACGTGGCGCGTAACTGCCGCCGGCCTGTACCTGTGCAAGCACCGAGCCGGCGAGGGCGGCGGTGCCGGTCGCGCCCGTCACGTTCAGCCGGCCCGCCTGGCCGGAGGGAGACACGGCAACCTGCAGCGTGCCGGACGGTGTCTGGCTGTATGCACCGCTCACCGTCATCGTGCCGTAGGGCATGCCCGGCGCCATGACGCCTGCATTGGCGAGCATACCCGTCAGCATGCCGGTCCCCGACAGAGTCCCCAGGTTTGCGAAGGTGCCGGTGAGGGTTCCGTTGTTCTGAAACGAGCCGGCGTTGAGTACGTCGGTGGCTATGGTGCCTGCGTTGATGGTGATGCCCTGGTTCAGGAAACCCGCACCGCCAAAGGACCCGAAGGTACCCGCATTGTTGAAGGTGCCGCCGGGTGCGACCGTCATGCCGCCGATGAGGGTGCCCGTGAGATTGAGCGTGCCGCCGCTCACCGTCGTACCGCCCGTATAGCCGCTCACCCCGGCGAAGGTTTGCGTGCCGCCGGCGATGGTCACGCTGCCGCCGCTTCCCGGATACTCACCCCCGTCGGCGATGATGCCGGCGAAGGTGCCGCTCCCGTTGGTGATCGTGAGATTCTGGCTGCCCAGATTCACCCGTCCGCTACCCGTCAGGTCCCTGATGTGGACAGGCGCCCAGGCACGCGAAATGTCGAACACGCCGTCGTTCACCACGCCGCGCGAGGCGGCGATGCTGCCGGGCCCTGAAATCAGCAGCGTCCCCGGGGTGCCGATAGGCGTTCCGCCGATCCGCGTCTCGCCGGCATAGAGGTTGGTGGCGCTCAGCTGTGCGGCGCCACCGCTCTCGATGGTGAGCCCCCCTGGACCGGAAATGACGCCGGCCAGTCCGAGCGGAACGTTGTTTGCCGTGACGATGAGGGGGCCGCCGGCCGTGGTCTGGAGGTTGGTGGCCGTGACGAAGAACGGGGTGTAACCGGTCGCCTGATCGGTCAGGTCGAACATCACCGAGTTCTGCATGAAGAACGGGATGCCCAACGTGTTGGTCGATCCGCTTCCGTCGACATAGTAGCTGGGCTTGCCGCTGAGGGTTGCCGTCGCCGTCGGCAGGCCGGCGATCGGCTGCTTGTCCGGCGTCAGGCCCGTGATCGAGATCGTGCCATTGAGCGTTTCCGAGAAGTCCCTGGTCAATGAATAATACTTGGTCCCGGTATCCAGCAGGGTGAAGGCCTTGGCGGTCGTGCTGCCGGCTGACACGGTCACCGTGAAATACATGGCATCCGTTGGCGCCGAGGTGTTCGGCGTCGTGCCGCTGCCGTAAGGATTGGGGAAGGGGGGCGCCTGTTCGGGAGATGTCGGCGCCACCCACTGGACGAGGCCGGGAGCCGACGTCGCCGTCGGCATGGCCACCGGGGCGAACTGGCCAATGAGTTCGGGGGTCAGGCCGACCGTCACGCAGGGATTGCACGACGTCAGGTTCTGGGTCCTGCCGCCGATCGTGACCGCGGCGTTCGGCGCCGTGGACGGACTTGCCGGATCGCCTTGGCCGTTGGCGGCGACCACGAAGCCCTGGCGGGCGGCACCGGGCATGATCACCTGCCCGAGCACCCCTCCGGCAACGTAGCAGTCCGGCGAGCCGGGACACTTGTCCTTGGGGAGCTGGTCGACGGAGATGCGGGAGCCGAACACGCCGTAGAACAGGCCTTCTTGGGGCGGAATGTCCTTGGTGTCGGCATGGCGGAAGTAGTCCGGAAAGATGTCGTGCGTGGCCGGGTTGGTATCGGGATCCGTATACTTGTAGGCGGCATTGATCTGAAAGCCTGGTCCACCGTTGGTGGAGAGGGTCGCCGCCGGTGCCGTTTCCGTCGTGGTTACGAAACCGTCATAGAAGCTGAGCGACGGGATCTGCAGGATGTTCCCGACATAGCCGCGACAGCCGCCGCTCTCGGAATAGCAGAGTTTGACGTCGTTGCCGTTGGTAACGGTCGAGGTCGGAACCGACGTCGTATACTGGGAATAGCCGCCCCACGTCTTCGGATCGAAGGCCGCGTTGAAGAGCGACGAGCCGGTGTCGAAAAGGTAAGGCCTCGGGTCTCCGCCATTGATGCCGATGTTGATCGAGAGGCGGGCGGCGTTGGATTGGCTGTCGAATAGGTAAGTCAGCGGGATGTTGACGGAAGACGGCTGCGTCTGGCCGAAAGCCGCAGGCAACTCGCAGGAGACCAGCATTGCCAGCCCGCAGACCAACGCTAGGTGCTTGCGCATGCCTCTCTCGAACCCCGCTCTCCCCGCGCCTCCACTCTAGTGTGCTTTCCGATCCTTTTCCTCATCGTTGCACCGGCCGGTGGAAACTTCTGCGAAAGCGGCCCAGCCTGGGTCTCGGGGATTGGCCAGACGGTCGACGGGACGGCGCGCAACGAGAGCAGCGGTAGTGGGGTCAGTCGGATACGAATAAGTCTCCGGTCAATGTCGCTCGCAGCTTTCTCGATGACGAGATCGCGACCTCCAGGAGGCCAAAAAACATCGGCGACGCCACGAATATCAAGCCAATCCTGTCGTCCGACAGCTTCGGAGAGTCGTTCGGAGCTTCCTTAGATATAGATCAAGGCCACCGGCTCCGAACTCGGTCCCCATGGCTGGAGGTAACCGGCGGGTGGGACATGAGTACGGTCGCGGAAGAACATCGTGCGTTGCAGGATACGGTGGCGCGGTTCGTCGAGCGCGAGCTGATGCCCCTGGAGGCGGCCCTGCTGGCCCGCGAAGCCGCGGGCGGCGAGCTTCATCTTGCCGCCGACGAGACTGCGCCATTGCTCGAGAAATGCCGCCAACTCGGCCTCATCGGGCTCGACGCGCCGGCCGAGATGGGCGGCGCCGACCTTCCGGCGGTGGCGCTGATGGGCGTCCAGGAAGAGCTCAGCCGCACCATCGTGCCGTTTTCCTTCCCGCCGGAATCGCCAGTACTGCGCCTCCTGATGGCGGTGGCCAACGACGAACAGCGCCGTCGCTACCTCGAGCCCTACGCGCAAGGCTTGATCCGCTCTGCCACCGCGATCTCCGAGCCGGGTGCCGGCGCGGATCCGGCGGCGATGACGACGCGCGCCGTGAAGGACGGTACCTCCTGGGTGCTGAACGGCCGCAAGATTTGGGTCAGCTACATGCCGGCCGCGGACTTCACGGTGGTCCTGGCGCGCACCGCACCGGGCAAGGACCATCGTGGCATCACCGCCTTCCTGGTCGACCGCGGCACGCCGGGCTTCCGCATCGAGCGCGAGATTCCGATGCTGGGCGGCCATCGTACCTACGAGCTGGTGTTCGAGGATTGCCGTGTCCCCGACGCCCAGGTGCTGGGTGAACCGGGGAGTGGCTTCGCCAACATGCAGTTGCGCCTGACCCGGCGGCGCCTGCTGATGGGGCCGATGTGCATCGGCATGGCGCGCCGTGCCCTCGACATGATGGTCGCGCACGCCAACCAGCGCAGCACCTTCGGTGCCAGGCTGGCCGAACGGCAGGCGGTGCAGTGGTGGATCGCCGACGCGGCGATGGAAATCCATGCCTGCCGGCTGATGGCGCTCGACGCGGCGGCCAAGCAGGATGCCGGTGGCGACGTGCGCATGGAGGCCTCGATGATCAAGGTCTTCGCGACCGAGATGGCGACCCGCGTAATTGACCACGCGATGCAGGCATTCGGTGCGATGGGCATGGCCAAGGAGATGCCCCTTCAGCTGATGGCGCAGAAGGTGCGGACGATGCGGGTCTACGAGGGCCCGACCGAGGTCCATCGCATGGTGATCGCGCGCCGCATCCTGGCGGGGCGGTAGGGTCAAGGCCCAATGGATATGTTGAGAGTGGAGTCGCTTGGTGGTTCCGTGTTGGCAAAGCGCGCGGAAGATGCGGAGCAGTTCGCATCGGCCAGGCGAGGAGCATTGGGACGGGCTCGAACCCTGCTTCTGCCGACACCTGGAATCGTCGCTCTGATCAACTGGCGACTTCCTGAGTAATGTAATCTCATTGGAGCACGTCGGTCGGAGGTGGTGTCACCCGTCGCTGTTCCAGAGTGACGCTCGCAGCATACGATCGCGCGGATCAGCGCGTGAGCGCCTTTCGCCGGCGTGTCAGCCACCATGTGAGGCCACCGAGGACGATCACGCCGATCCAGGGCGCCGTGGATACTGCGAGGGCGACGACGAAGGCTTCGTAGGAACGACCCGCCAACATCCATTGCAGCAGAGTGCCGGCGAGCCATCCGATGACGACAGACAAGGCGATGGCCGCAACACGTGCCGCACTGCCACGGTGCGTCCCAAGGGCGGAGGGGTTCGCGGTCGCGGCGCGCCTACCGGAAGCGATCCAGTACCAGGTTGTTGCCAAGACGGCGCTCAGTACCGCGACGGACGGACAGATGACGAATGCCAGTGCCATCGCATTGGCGCCTTCGCGCTGCGAGACCTCGAAGACATCGAACGCGACCAACCCGCCCCCGAGTGCTGCAGCGTAGCCGGCCACAAGCGCGAGAAGAGCGACCAGCGCCGCCTTCAGGAATCTCAGGCCCATATCGTCCCTCGCAAGGCAAGCGCTGCAATATGTCGGGCCTGCATTGGCATTGCTTCTGTGGCCCGGCGAAAGATCTCTCGACGAACCACCAGCGGCCGGCGTTGGCGGCAGCGAGCGGTTGGTAGGCCCGGCAGGAGTGCCGGAGTCGAAGCAAAACAAGGGCTTGCTCTGGCAAACCTACGAATCCCGCCCCACTGAATTTCAAGGCTTTTTCGACCTAGTGGCAAACCCGCCGCTCGCGGGCCTGTCCCAAAACGAAACCGCCGCCCCGACTGGCATCGGAAGCGGCGGCAATGAGAGTGGAAAGGCGAGCTGCGTTTCCAAGGCCGAAGATTATCGGACCCCGCGAATCATCTCAACGCATTTCGGCCTTGGCGATGATGATTGGTCGGCGGCTGGCCGATGACCGCGATGAAGCATATCGGCCGCGTGGTCAGCCTGGCTGATCGGCGCGGACCCAGCGACGCGGCCTCGCGGCGGCGTGAAGGCCTGCCGGCCGGATCGTTCGCGTACGTGCCGGCCTCGATCATCATGGATGGAGAGTTGGGGAAAAGCGCGTTGCGCGTCGGCATGCTGATGGCGGCGCGCGCGGATCGCGACACCAGGGAGTGCTGGCTTTCCACCACCACCATAGCGGAGATGCTCCGGCTGCCGCGTAGCTCGATCATCAAGGCATTGAACCAGCTGGTCGAGCGCGGCCACGTGCGGCGCCGACGCCGAACCGAGCCTGGTCGCGGTCAAACGTCCAGCGCCTACGTGCTGCTTTTCCGGCCCCCTGACGCGCCCGTATTTGACCCGAGGGACGATGCGCAGTGCGGCGACGGGTGGGACACCGGAGACGATGCCATTTCCACTGGTGAGCTTCCCTGCCAATCCGTGAGCCTTGACCGCGTGGCGCGGTCACCGGGTCACGATGAGGGCGCGGCGGCCTGTGGAGAAGTGCCAGCCGGTGACCGCTTTCCACGGTCACCGGCTACCCTACCCGGTGACCGCTTTTCGGAAGCCGGTGACCGCAATCCACAGGGGCCGGTGACCGCGCCACGCGGTCACGATCATAATACTATCAGGATACCTAGATCAGGATCAGACGCGCGCGCGAGCGAGGGCACGACCGAGTCGGTGGACATCTCGCACGTTGCAGTGCCACCGAGCGGCCCACTCGACCACCGCGCGAAGTGGGTAGCGCGGCTCGATCAGTATCGGCCGTGGGAGGAGGGTAAGAGCACCTGGCCGGCGTCCTGGGGCCTTCCACCGGATAGCGCGGGCGTAAATCCGACGATGCCGAAGGATTTGCGCGCTAAATGGCGTGCGCATGCTGCTGCAGCGCGTGCCGAAGGCATGAGGACTGGCAAGCGTGGTTGAAGCGCTCGTGTCCGTGTGTCCCCGCATGTCCCCGCGTGTCCCTATCGCGTGAACGGGCATCGCGTGCAGCATGCGGGCATGTCCCGAGTGTCCATCCACCTGGGCGAGCTGGCGAGTGAGCGCGGATGTACCGCCACCCGCCAGCACCTCGCCGAAATGGTCCCAATGCCCGCGAACCTCTTGGAGGGGCTTCACCGCGGGTGGAGATGCCCTTTCACACACACGGGGCGGCGGTGATGGGGCGGGCCCGGAAGGCGCCGGCCCCCGAAGTGCCGGACATGCTGGACGATGCCGAGACGGCGGCGGCCAAGGCGATCTGGTTCCTGGAGCAGCTGGAGATTCCCGAGGGGCCCCGGGCCGGGCAAAAGCTGCGGCTGGGTCCGTTCCAACGCCAGTTCGTGCGGGGCGCGCTCGGCACCGACGTGTCCGTCGCCGCGCTCTCGATCGGCCGCGGCAATGCCAAGACGGCGCTGTCGGCCGGCCTGGCGCTCGGGGCCCTGTTGGGCGAATGGGATAACCAGCCGCGCCGCGAGATCCCGATTGCGGCGCGTACCCGCGACCAGGCGCGAATCGCCTGGAACTTCGTCGGGGCGTTCGCGCGATCACTGCCAGATCGCGTCCGGCGCAAGCTGGTGTTCCGCCGGCAACCCCGGTTCGAGATCGAGTTCGAGGGCGACGGCGGCGGCCACGTGATCCGCGCCATCGCGGCCGACGGAAAGTCGGCGCTCGGGCTGGCGCCGACCTTCGCGCTGATGGACGAGCGCGGGCACTGGCAGGCCGACCAGGGCGACGAGCTGGAGCAAGCGTTGCTGTCGGCGCTGGGCAAGCGTGGCGGCCGGGCGCTGATCATCAGCACGTCGGCGCCCGACGATGCGCACCCGTTTTCCAAGTGGCTCGACGAGCCGCAAGCCGGCGTCTATGCGCAGGAACACCGGCCGGCCCCGGGCCTGCCCGCCGACGATGCTGCGAGCCTCCTGGTGGCCAATCCCGGCGCCGAAATCGGCATCGGGGCCTCGCTGGAATGGCTGCAGGCACAGGCCCGTCAGGCGATCGCGCGCGGCGGCAGCACGCTCAACAGCTTCCGGCTCTACAACCGCAATGAGCGCGTCAGCGGCGAATCGCGCGATCTGCTGTTGACGGTGGACGAGTGGCTGCATTGCGAGGCCTCGGACCCGCCGCCGCGCGAGGGTTCCGTCGTGGTCGGGATCGATCTCGGTGGATCCGCGTCCATGTCGGCGGCGGCGTACTACTGGCCGAAGACTGGCCGCCTCGAGGTGCTGGGCACGTTCCCGTCGCGGCCCTCGCTGCTGCATCGCGGTCAATCAGACGGCGTCGCCGATCGCTACGTCGAGATGGAACGAC